>ENA-OSET01000705-OSET01000705.1-sediment-metagenome-genome-assembly--contig:-NODE-705-length-36621-cov-4.604504_pt1 | contig 36621 bp, 33 predicted proteins | sample MGYA00237882_ERZ534229 | MGnify/ENA primary metagenome ERZ534229 (study PRJEB26408, sample SAMN06266212) | sediment metagenome | isolation source: Hudson Canyon methane seep mesocosm | place: USA:Hudson... | reverse complement strand
ACCATCGAGAATATGAGAAACATCCATGAGCGCTTTTTACTGTTAAAATTGGGCTGACAAGTATAGCAGTTTGAGCGAGCCACTAAAGAGGATATTCAGTGCCGTAAATTATCGCGTGTTAAACTTCAAATTCTTAAGGCAAATAAGGTTATAATGTGTGCACTTAAATAATAAATAAAGCCTCACTATGCCCATCGGACGAATTAAACACCTCATTCAAAATTTGACGCGCAAAGATACTAATTCTGAAAATATCGAAGAATTGCGTCATTCATTGGCTGAAGAGGTCGCGCTAAGGAAGTCTATTGAGCAAAAATTAGCTCAGAAAGAAGTAGATCTTGAACTCGAAATAAAAGATCAAACCAGAGAGCTTGTGGATGCAAATACGCAGCTCAGCCAACAAATTGCACTTCGTAAAACCATTAGTGACGCTTTGGTCAAGAGCCAAACGCGCTTAACACAAGCAATGGATGCATCGCATCTAGGCTTGATTGATTGGGATATCGGGCACGCTCAGTTTTATCAGTCAGACTTTCATACAATTTTTGGCGACAAAGAGCAGAGCACAGAACAACTAGTCAATACCCTTAAGCGAGTGATACATCCTGCCGATTATATCGAAGTGCGTGACACCATTAATCAATGCCTGGAAGGGCAAGAAATGGAATATCAATTGCAGTATCGCGTTCAGGAGCAAAATGAATGGCTGTGGATTGAAGAGTGCGGGAAAGTGGTCGACCTAGGAAGTGACGGGCGAGCTTTGCGGATTTTAGGTACACGGCGAGACATTCAATCCGAAGTGATTAGAAATGAGCAGGTTAGGCTCGCTAAATCGGTCATTGATCATACTTCTGAGGGGGTATTTGTACTTGATCAGGATCAATGCTTTTTGACAGTTAATCCCGCCTATGCAGTGATTACCGGCCTTGATCAAGAGTTCCTGGTCGGCTTAAAAATACAAGAAATACATGACAGCCCTAATCGAGAGCAGGTCTATACACAAATTTTTAAAGAAGTGAGAGCTGAAGGACGTTGGCAAGGCGAGTTACTCGAAAAAAGACATCACGGTGATTATTACCCGCAATGGACGCATATTAATGCAATTCACGATGAGCGAAACAAAGTTAAATACTATGCGGGTATGGTTTCGGATCTAACGCTTCGAAAAGAAGCTGATGAGAAACTCAACTATTTAATTAATTATGACGATTTGACCAAATTAGCTAACCGGGTACAGTTCAAAGATCAATTACATAGAGCCTTGCTACGATTCAAAGATAAACAAACACCGTTTGCAATCGTCACCTTGGACATAGACCGGTTTAAACAATTTAATGATAGTTTTGGGTATGATCCAGCCGACAAACTACTGTGTGAAATAGCTGATAGACTTTCTCAAAATGTGCAGAAAGTGGATATTTTAGCGCGAGTGGGTGGTAACGAATTTGCTTGTGTCGTGGGGTGTAGTCCAACATTTAATGTGATGGATTTTGCCGAGCGATTATTTGAATGTGTCACGGGTAGCCATTATGAAATTATGGGGCAAGAAGTAGCCATCTCTTGTTCGGTAGGTGTTGCTATGGTGCCTAATGATACACAAGATATTGAAACGCTGATGAAGTACACCTCCTTAGCGGTTCAGAAGGCGAAATTCCAAGGTGGGGATCAAATACAGTTGTTTGATGAGTCACTAAAATCGTTTTCTCGTGAACGGCTTGAAATGGAGCAAGAGTTAAAAAAAGCACTGCAACAAGACCAATTAGAGGTTTACTATCAGCCAAAACTGAGTATCTCTCAGAATAAAATATGCTCAGTTGAAGCGTTAATTAGATGGAATCACCCGGTAAAAGGGCTGATATCACCGGCTGAATTTGTCAATATAGCGGAAGAAAGCGGTCTGATATCAGAGCTGGGTACTTTTGTATTGCATACTGCGTGTGAGCAAACACAAAGCTGGCAAGAGCAAGGCTTGGGACAATTAAATTTGTCAGTTAATTTATCACCGCGTCAATTAAGAGACGATAATCTAAAATCCTTAATTTCAGGAATTCTTACAAAAACACAACTTCAAGCTGAGTTTCTGGAACTTGAGTTGACCGAAAGCATCATTATGGAAGATTCTATTGGCGCGATACATACACTCAATGATTTAAAGCAACTTGGCTTAAAAATATCTGTTGATGATTTTGGTACAGGTTATTCTTCCTTAAGTTACCTCAAAGAATTACCGATTGATGCCCTGAAAATTGACCGAAGTTTTGTGGATGGCGCTGAAGACTCTAATGCCCAGCAAGCGATTATTAAAGCGATTATTGTATTAGGTCAGAATCTAGATTTACTGGTGGTAGCCGAGGGCGTTGAGAACGAAGAACAATTGGCATTGTTGAGTGAATATGGCTGTGATCTGATTCAAGGGTATTTAGTTTCCAAACCATTGACCACATCGGATATGGAAGCGCTATTGATGCAACAGGCTTCCGTATAAGGTATTAAGGTTGAAATTTAATACCGTCATCTTCCATACTGATTCGATCAGTTGTTGAGCTTAATTGGCTTGATGACGCCGCGTCAGAGCCCAGTTTAATCAATAGCCTTAAGTCATTGGCCGAATCGGCATATGCAAGGGCATCTTCATAAGTTACTTCGCCAGCAGCGTATAAATCATAAAGTGCTTGGTCGAATGTCTGCATACCAATATCACGTGATTTGGTCATTAACTCCTTTAATTTATGTACTTCTTTCTTACGAATTAAATCGGCACATAAAGGGGTATTTAACAGAATTTCGATAACGGCTTTTCGTCCTTTACCATCGGGTGTTGGGACTAACTGCTGTGCAACGATTGCTTTCAGGTTTAAGGAAAGGTCCATCCAAATTTGGTTTTGTTGTTCCGGAGGAAAAAAGTTGATTACTCTATCAAGCGCTTGGTTTGCATTATTTGCGTGAAGCGTAGCCAAACAGAGGTGGCCGGTTTCTGCAAAGGTAACAGCATGATCCATGGTCTCTTTACTTCGAATTTCACCAATCATAATGACATCAGGCGCTTGTCGTAAGGTGTTTTTAAGCGCAATCTCAAAGCTCTCTGTATCAATACCGACTTCACGTTGCGTGACAATACAGTTGTCATGTTGATGGATATACTCTATCGGGTCTTCGATCGATATGATGTGACCTTTACTGTTACGATTACGATGCCCGATCATGGATGCCAGAGAGGTTGATTTACCTGTGCCAGTTGCACCGACAAAAATGATTAAACCACGTTTGGTCATCGAAAGTTGGTTAATGGTTTCGGGTAAGCCAAGATCTTCAATTCTAGGGATATTGGTCTCAATGCGCCTTAACACCATACCGCATAAATTACGTTGGTAAAAAGCACTCACACGGAAGCGGCCAATGCCTCTAGCAGTAATCGCAAAGTTACATTCACTATGTTCAGTGAATTCGTCTCGTTGTTTCTCCGTCATGACGTCGTATACAATTTCTCTACATTGTTCAGCGGATAACGCTTGCTTGGTAACCGGTACGATCTTTCCATGAATTTTGATGCTCGGCGCAACGCCGACAGTAATGAATAGGTCAGAACCACCTTTTTCAACCATAATCTTCAGAAGCTTGTCAAAATCCACTTTTGTATCCTTTTCTATAAACTGTTTGAAACTATATGTTCGTTAGTAATGCTTAAGACGTTTGAGCGTTGTTGGAAAGACCCTAGAAATTCTCAGGTATCTTCGCTTTAGACCTTGCCACATCGCGGCTGATCAAACCTTTACTCAATAAATTTTGTAAACACTGATCAAGGGTCTGCATACCGACAGACGCACCGGTTTGAATCGCACTATACATTTGCGCCACTTTGTCTTCACGTATCAGATTTCGGATAGCAGGTGTACCCATCATAATTTCATGCGCAGCAACACGTCCGCCATTGGTTTTTTTCAATAAAGACTGTGAAATAACCGCCTGTAATGATTCTGAAAGCATGGAACGAACCATAGACTTTTCTTCTGCAGGAAATACATCAACAACACGGTCTATGGTTTTTGCCGCTGAGGTGGTATGCAAGGTACCAAATACCAAGTGGCCTGTTTCGGCAGCCGTAAGAGCAAGTCTTATGGTTTCAAGGTCACGAAGCTCGCCGACGAGTATAATATCGGGGTCTTCACGAAGTGCTGATCGGAGTGCTTCATTAAAACCCAGCGTGTCTCGGTGCACTTCTCGTTGGTTCATGAGGCATTTTTTGCTGTCATGAACAAATTCTATCGGATCTTCAATGGTCAGAATGTGATCATAACGATTATCATTGATATAATCGACGATTGCTGCAAGCGTTGTTGACTTGCCCGAACCGGTTGGGCCAGTGACTAAAATCAAACCACGAGGTATTTCAGCTATGTCTTTAAATACCTGAGTCATACCCAGGTCTTCCATGGTCAGAACTTTTGAAGGAATGGTTCTGAATACAGCACCTGAGCCTCTGTTCTGGTTAAATGCATTTACCCTAAATCGAGCAACGCCAGGTACCTCAAAAGAGAAATCGGTTTCTAAAAATTCTTCGTAATCTTTGCGCTGTTTGTCATTCATGATGTCATAGATTAGTGAATGAACTTCTTTATGTTCCATTGCGGGCAAATTAATACGCCGAACGTCACCATCAACACGAATCATTGGAGGTAAACCCGCTGAAAGATGTAAATCAGAGGCCCCTTGCTTAGCTGAAAAGGCGAGTAATTCTGTAATATCCATTGTTGTCCTCTGAAGGATAAAGCTTGAGAATGTAAGCAGTATTTGCTCAAATGGCTCAAGCAATAAGTCCCATTAACTAATTGAAACGCATCATGTTCAGCATAGCAGACAACATTCAGAACGTAAGAAAAAGAATAAAAAAAGCCATAGAGCTCGCATCCTTGAAGAACGATGATTCAAGCAGGCCGTTGGTGCAACTTTTAGCTGTGACAAAGAAAAGAAGCTCTGTAGAGGTTAAGCAAGCGATATCAGAAGGTTTACTTGAAATAGGAGAGAACTATTTAAGTGAAGCGTTGGAGAAACAACAAGCACTTCAAACACTCTTAGACGCCGATGAATATGCCAAGGTAAGCTGGCAATTTATAGGGCCTATTCAATCCAATAAGACGCGCTTAATCGCAGAACACTTTGATTGGGTTCAAACGGTTGATCGACTTAAAATAGCCCAAAGATTAAACGACCAGAGGCCAAGTCACCTGGGCGCATTGAACATTTGCATTCAGGTTAATATCAATAACGAGGAAAGTAAGTCAGGAATACTCCTGGAAGATGTTCATCAACTGGCTAAAGCGATAGACTCTCTGCCAAACTTGGTTTTACGCGGTTTAATGTGTATTCCAAACGCTCACCAAAGTAAGCTCGAATTACAACAATCCTTTCAATTGATGTCGAGCCAATTTACGCAATTGAAACTTCGCTATGAATCAGTTGATACCCTATCAATGGGTATGTCATCAGATATTGAAGCAGCGATTGAAGGTGGATCAACCATGGTGAGAGTAGGCACTGACTTATTTGGGCAACGTGCATAGTCAATAGCGACACTTTAAGTTTTATCCAATATTTTTTTGGTAAAAAATTAACATATTACAAACGAGAAAATAATGAATTTAAACAAACAGAAAATTTGCTTTATTGGTGCTGGAAATATGGCCAATGCCATTATTGGTGGCTTATGTAAAAAAGAATTTCCCGCCAAGAATATTACCGCCTGTGACCCTTCTGAGCAAAATTTGGCTAAATTGAAACAAGAATGGAACATCGAAACAGAGGCTGATAATCAACACGCTGCAGCACAAGCAAATATTATTATTCTGTGTGTGAAGCCTCAGGTGCTAAAAGTAGTGTGTGAAGCTTTATCGCCAGCATTAACTCATCAGCCTTTGATTATCTCAATTGCTGCAGGTCTAGAGCTTAGTAGTATTGAGCCTTGGCTGGGGAAAAGCCTAGAAAATAAGCTAGCGATAATTCGATGTATGCCAAATACGCCAGCTCAAGTGTTAAAAGGTGCCAGTGGCTTATTTGCAAATGCGCATGTGAGTAAAGCGCAAAAAGAAGTCACCGCCAAACTTTTCTCTGCGATAGGCGTGGTTGAATGGGTTGATGATGAGCAAAAAATGCACTCTGTTACGGCCTTGTCTGGCTCGGGTCCGGCCTACATATTTTTAGTGATTGAAGCGATGGAAGCGGCTGCTATCAAACAAGGCATTCCGGCAGAGACTGCCAGAAAGCTTGCAGCGCAAACGGTTGCTGGTGCAGCTGAAATGGTGTTGAGTAGTGGTTTAGAACCAGCGCAATTAAAACGTAATGTGATGTCACCCGGTGGCACGACTGAAAGAGCTATTCATACCTTTGAATCCTTAGACTTGGTGCCTATTTTTGAGAAAGCTATGAATGCGGCTCAAGAACGCTCGGTTGCATTATCAGAGCAATTAAAGTCCTAGTCGAAGTACCATTATAAATTGATGACAAACGTCAGGAGAAAAATATGCGATTGAAACTATTGCTGACAGGAAATGAACTGATGACGGGGGATACCGTTGACAGTAACTCAGCAATGATTGCTACTATGTGTATGGACAAAGGCATTCAGGTTTCATATAAAGCGACTGTATCAGATGACCTAGCGCAATTGATAAGTGAAATTGAACGGATTAGTCAAACCGCAGATGTTCTGATTGTTAATGGTGGCTTAGGGCCAACAAGCGATGATTTGACCTCTGAAGCACTTGCCTCTGTGTTGGATTCGCCCTTGCAGTTTCATCAAGGTGCATTGGCGCATTTAAATCAATGGTGTGCCGAACGGAATTATGAACTCAGTGATGCCAATAAAAAACAAGCTTTGTTGCCTGAATGTGTTGAACTCGTAGCAAATACAGTTGGCTCCGCCGTTGGTTTTAAAGCCTTGTTTAACGGTTGCTTGATTATCTGTACGCCGGGTGTGCCCAGTGAACTGGACATTATGTTGAAAGAGCAGATTTTGCCAGAAATATCTGCTCGACTATCTAGTGATATTCAACCTAAAAGGGTGCGGTTTCGGATATTTGGCTTCGGTGAATCAAATCTACAGCAACAAATTACCGAGTCCTTTCCTGATTGGCCTAACGAAGTGGAACTAGGTTTTAGAGCGTCTTTACCGCTGCTTGAGGTGAAGTTAAAAGTAGATCTTGCATCTCATCATGCCTTGCTCGAATTATGGAAAAATAAAATAAAGGCTTTATTAGGTGATCATATCGTTACAGAAGATGCTCGGCCGATTGCCCAAGTTGTGGTGGAATTATTGTCAAAGAAAGCCCAAAAAGTCACCTTTGCGGAATCATGCACTGGGGGCAAAATAGCCTCATTATTAACTGAGATTAGTGGCTCGTCCAAGGTTTTTGAGGCGGGTTTCGTCACGTATTCAAATACCATAAAAGTTAACATGCTGGGTGTGTCAGAAGCGGACATTAATCGTGACGGGGCTGTAAGTGAAGCCGTGGTTCGGCAAATGTTAGGAGGCGCTTTGAAGAAAAGTGGAGCAGATGTCGGCGTAGCCGTATCGGGGGTTGCTGGACCAAATGGCGGGACAGGTGAAAAGCCAGTTGGTACTGTTTGGTTAGCCTGGGGCAGAGAAGGTAATATATCCGCTAGAGAATTTTATTTTCCTACTGGGCGTGCTATTTTTCAAAAAATAGTTTCAGCGCTTGCTTTGGATTTAATTCGAAGGGAGCTAATAGGTTCAGTTGAACAGCCTGCTTATTTTGTTAGTCGTCAATCAAAATAGCCCCAGTGTATACCTTACATTCCGGTGAAATTTACGGCGATATACTCTCCTTCTAAGCTTAAAAATACGTAAATTTTTTGCTTAGTTTTATGGTCCGCTTTGTTGTTGAAAAAGACGACCACCCACTCTGTGTTGCCGGTATAAACCTTTTTTTCAGTTGAAAATATATCGGCTTCTAACCATTCGTTAGCTAGTTTATCTTTATAGACTAGGTCAGAAATAATCTTTTTAGCATTTATCTGAACGGTTGGCATATCAACCAGTGAAGACGAAAGATTGTCTGGCGTGTCTACTAGATGATCAGATGCTTGACCTATAACAGCTGTGAGCATGAATATAAGGTTTACTATTACAGCACAAATTAGAGGGGAAAATTTCATCCAGTAATTTCCTTTTACATAATGTGAATCGTTTCTTTTTTTATTTTCGGGTAGTAACAAATTATTGGCTGTCGATTATCTCGTGAAGGAGATGCCAATTAAAAAAGCTATTGTAAACTTTGTCGATCAGGGCGTTTGTTCTATTGTTATTTTATTAAAGACAATGCCTGAAGTGCGTTAGTTCATCAAGAAAGGTTATGAATGTTTAATCTCTAATAGAGGGAGTAATAGCGAATACGTATAAAAGATAATAAGGTTAAATCTTTTATGCTGCATCGCTATTAAAAAGAGTCTAAAAACGTTCTGACCTATTCGTATTTGCAAAAATAGGCGGTATCTACTTTTACTTCTAGATCAAAGGATTGATTTGCTTCAACGGTAAACATTTGACCATCTGTAAAAGAGACAAATTCCTCTGAGCCAGGTAGCTTGACTAGTAACTCACCACTAATAACTGACATATACTCTTTCTGAGAGGTTCCGAAGGTGTAACTGCCACTTTCCATTACGCCTACCGTAGCGGGCAAAGTGGCTGTTTTCAAAGCAATGGATTTAACTTTTCCGTCAAAATATTCGTTAACGCTTAGCATATTCGATCCTCAAGAGAGTACTGTTAGATATTCTAAAAAGGGCATTATACGCAGAATCTATATCAAGGTATTCATTTTATAAAGTGACATAATTTTGGTGAATTTTGCTAAACTCCAGGCTCGATAAAAAGTGAAATATATTCAGAGAGTCAGCATGAAAAAAATATTACTTATTGTTGTTTGCATCCTTTTAGTAATACACGGGTACCGAACAGCCAACGATGCAGGCATTTTTCGTTCTGTTGAACAAACCAAAGGCTATGAACAATGTGTGGCTTATGATGTTATTGGTGCTGAAGATTTAAGTATCGACCATGCAAGTGGCATTGCTTATATTGCGGCTGAAGACCGTCATGCTTATATGGCAGGTACAGCAGCTTATAAGAATAAAGACTATGAAAGCTCGAAAGAGGACTACCCTAATGGCGCAATTTGGACTCTGGATTTAAAAGACCCAACTAGCGTACCCGTTAAACTCAAGATGGATATTGAAGGCGCATTTCATCCACATGGGATTTCTTTGTTATTTAGTGATATTGACTCTGCTGATAAAGGCAGAGCTGTCGAACTTTATGTGATTAATCATAAAAATGCTAGCGAGTCAGAGGTGAGTATTTTTACCATTTTACCATCCGGTTCATTAAGCTTAAGGCGAAGAGTAAGTTATCCTGAGCTGATTTCACCCAATGATATTACTGTCTTTGCACAAGATCAGTTTTTTGCTTCAAACGACCATGGCTATCCACGCTTGGGGATCATGGAAGTACTTGAAGATTATTTAGGTTTACCTCTTTCGTCCATCAGCTACTTTGATGGCTCTACAGGAAGCATCGTAATTGATGGTTTACGTTATGCAAATGGATTAACGCTCTCTAAAGACCTTAAAACATTGTACGTAGCTGAAACGACAAAACGGGTTGTTAGTCGATTTGATCAAAACGGAAAGATGTCTGATTGGGCATTCAAAGATAGTATTAACGTAAACTCTAACGTCGATAATTTAGAGTGGTCAGATGATGGTTATCTCATGATTGGTAGCCACCCGAAGATATTTGACTTTGTGGCGCATGCGAAAGATACCTCTAAGCACTCTCCGTCAGAAGTTATACGTGTGAATGTGGAAGGAGAGGTCATGACGTATGAGTCAATATATCTAAATAGCGGTGAGCAAATATCGGGTTCAAGTGTCGCTTCAAGTTACCAAAATCAGCTACTAATTGGACCTGTAATAGACGACCATTTTATACGCTGTAAAATATAGTATTTCATTAGTGTCTGAGTGGGTCGTAGCGAGGTTGGGAAAAACCGCAGTAGACATGAATTTTCGTTCAGGCACTATTCTGGATAGGCACTAACTAAGTATTAAGGCTGTAGGAGCCTTAATACGTTACTTCGTTGACCGTTTGCTTGAGCCTGAACGGCGATATCAGCCTTTTCACGAATCAAACTTGCCGCTAGTTCTGTGGCAACTTTCGCAAAATCTGCATCACTGATTCGACTTTTTGCCTCAGCAGTGTTTACTTTATCGCTGGCAATACTCTCAATTGTACTTTCAATTCTGTTGCTGACTGCACCAAGTTCAGATGCACGGCTAGAAACTGCTTCTGAGGTTTTATCAAGTACGCTTAGTGCTGAAGTTGCCCCAGCTTGAGAGCTGATATCGATATCTTCAAAACCAAGTGATTTGAATTCAGCAGCCAAATCTTTGCCTTTGATGGTAATTTCTGTACCGGCATTTTCTAACTGGACCGTACTATCTTCGTCAGAGGTAAGTAGCTCTTTGCCATTAAAGTTTGTTTTTTCAAGTATTCGGCTAGATTCGTCTACAAGTTGTTCGGCCTCGGCTTGAAGTGCTTGCCGGTCCTGATCATTGAGACTGCCATTAGCTGATTGAAGTGTTAGTTCTTGTATGCGACCAATATTCTTGGTCAGGCTGTTTAGCGCACCATCTGCAACCTGAATAGATGAAATCGCGTTACCGGCATTCCTTGTAGCTGCATCAAAACCGCCTAACTGGGCACTTAAACGAGATGAGATGGCCAGCCCGGCGGCATCATCTCCAGCATGATTGATTCTTGACCCTGAACTAAGTTTTTCTAAGGATTGACTGCTAGAAGTTTGACTACTATATCCTGAACTAATGGACGGGGCATTGATTGAAAACGCCATGACACTTTCCTCACTTACACTGAGCGGAAAAATGAGTGCTCAACATTTGAACAGCTTAGTCTAAGTGAAAAACAATAATTGTGCATTTGTTGAACAGTAAAGAATGGTAACGCAATATATCTATTATGAATTCAGCAAGAAACTGCTTTTTTCTAAAAAGAATCGAGTAGGGTTGAAGCTAATTTTATTTTTTGTTTGCAATAAATTGCTGACGAACGGTCTCATTGAAAACTTCGACAAAAATAGGGTCGAACTGCACACCGCTTTCTTGGTTTATCAGAGTAACAGCACTGAAAAGAGACTTTTTATAACTGCGATCAACACGTTCATTGGTTACTGCATGATATGTGTCAGCGAGGGCGATAATTTTTGCACCAGGATGAATCGCATCTTGCTGTAAACCAAAGGGGTAGCCGGAACCGTCGTGTTTTTCATGGTGTTGTTGTACGATTGTAGCGGCTTCATCCCAGCCATCAATGCGTGCTAATAATTGTGTGCCCATGGCGACATGTCCCTTAATTTTCGCAAATTCCTCGGCTCTTAATTTACTAGGTTTATGCAGGATTTCACTTGGCACAAGCGTCATGCCGATATCATGGAGGTAGACAGCGGCAGTTAGCTGATCTTCATTAACGGGTGAGCCAAGACCTACATTGGTTTCTAAGCATAAGTTCAATATTGTCTGTGTTCGACCCGGTTGAAATATATCTAGTTCATCAAGTTGATGGGCTAATTGTTTGAAAAATGCGAGGTCAGATTTGTCTTCAGGTTTGTCAGATGTCGATGCTACCTGGTCAGATTCGGTGCTATTCGAATTATCTGAGTCAGCGGGTTTATGCGGATAAAAACCAGATAAAGTCGTCAGGGCTTTATCGAGTATTTCTAGGTCTTTTCCGACGGGGGCTAAGCGGATCTCTTCGATAAGTTCTAACATGGTATCTTGCGCGTCTGAATCGACAATTTTTTCATTTAGAAGGGTTTGAATCATGGCATCCAAGCGTAAAATAACGCCCATAAAAAACTCACCATAGAGCGGGTGGTAAGTTTTATAACTTTGGCGCATATCGGCAACAATTTCTTCCATTTCATGCAGTGTTTCTACTAATGGGTCTAAAAACACCATTCGGCAATTACCTTTCAGGGAATGGACATCCCTGAATAGCCGATTGATTAACTCTGGATCATGTTCTCCGTCTAACAGACCTATACAAATTTCTATTTGTTCGACGTTTTCATGTAAGCATTCTGAAAAGTCTGCAATTATTTCTTCGTCTAGTTCTAAAAACTGTGGGCAGGTGATAACGCTCATAAAATGATATCCACGATTGTCCATAAAAAATCATATTAAGCATAGTTCATATAAATAAAAATGAGGTATGATTTTCAATATATTTACAGACTTTTTTGAATAAACAATTGCTTACTCCTATTTCTTATGGCTAAATTCTCCGCTTCAAATAAAGACGTTTCTTATGTATTCAACGCAACCAAATTCAGTATTTTCGTATTCGAAAAAAACGCGAATTTTTATCGCATGCTGTTTATTGGTTTTAGTGAGTATTCAAGCACTAGTTCCTAAAGGTTATATGCTAGGTGACTTAACAGAAAGTAATCGATTTATTGTCATTTGTTCCGTCAATGGAATACAAAAAATTCCGCTGTCTGGTTTACAAATAAATTATTCTGTTGAAATGTCGTCTAGTGAAGAAATACCATCGAGTAGTCAACATGCCGATGAACTCTGCACATACTCTTCTCTCAACTCTGTGGTGTTCAATGCCATTGAAGTCTATAAAGATTATTATCTAAGTCAGGTTAACCAATTTATTCGGTTTGAAATGCTGTTCTTAGTATCTCAGCCAAGTTACCTCTTTCCGATAAAACGCGGTCCCCCTTTGAATTTTTCTTAGGGAATAAGTTTGGCCTGAGATCTACTAAAGTGACGACAGCGTTATTATTGATAAGTCATCAATGGCGTTTGTTGTAGGGCGACAATAGACCAATCTTACCTCTCCTATTCCGTATACCTCTATTAAGTTATTAAAATATCGTTTTACCTGTTGGTTAATACACAAGGTAAAGCGTAATAATCTTTGAAAATATCGGACAACATTTACAATGAACACAAACAATAACTACCATCACTTTACTTCACTTACGCTGATGTTCTGTGCTTTGTCTTTTCCAGTAACTACCTTATATGCTGATGACAGTGTTGCTCTTAATAAAGTAGTGGTGACAGCAACACGAGAAGTTAAAAATAGTAACGACCTCGCGGCAACAGTTGGCGTGGCTGACGCACAAGAAATAAAGACAGTTTCCCCTGCTCACCCTTCTGAAATACTTAACCGCCAAGCGGGAGTCCATATCAATAACTTGGGTGGAGAAGGGCACATGACCGCTATTCGTCAACCCATTACTACTGGTGGTGTGTATCTTTATTTGGAAGATGGTTTACCAACACGGCCAACAGGTTTTTTCAACCATAATGCATTGTACGAAATGAATGTCGCTCAAGCTGAGCGCTTAGAAGTAACTAAAGGGCCAGGCACTGCTCTTTACGGTAGTGACGCTATTGGTGGCATTATAAATTCAATCACTAAGCCTGCGCCCGAAAAGGCAGAGCTTATGATTAACCCGGAGGTCGGCACCGATAGTTGGAAGCGTTTGTTGATATCAGGTGGGCAGCCTATTGATGAAGATACCGGCTATCGTTTGGATTTGAATATTACTGATACAAAAGGGTTTCGAGACGAGGCTGAATATAAACGCATATCTTCTACCCTAAGGGTGGATGGTTATGTGAATGATGATACTTCCTTTAAGACCATCATCAGTGTGACTCAGGTTGATCAAAGCGGTGTGTCCAGTCTTGAAACCGAGGACTACAAAAATGAAACCACTAAAAATTTATTTCATGGAGACGTAGGCGCACGTGAAGTCACTGCCATCAGACTATCAACCGAGTTTTCTTATGAACCTGACAATGATTCACTGATCTCAATTACGCCTTTTTATCGTCATAACAAAATGAAAATGATGCCAAGTTGGATGGTAACTTATGACCCTAATGTCAGAGAGTACGAGTTTGATTCTTTTGGTGTACAAAGCAAATATCGCCTTAATATGCCGGGCGGTATTCAATTTATCGCAGGTTTGGATTTTGACTATACACCTTCCTCCTATATTGAAACAGACGTTGAGAAACTTACCCTCAATGGCGAGGGTGTTTATTCAGAATTTAAAAAAAATGGCGAGAAAAACTATGATTATGATGCAGACCAACAATCTATTTCACCTTATGTTCATAGTGAATGGCAGGTTAACGATGCGCTGCGTTTAAATGCTGGTTTACGCTACGATTATTTTAAAGTTAACTATGAGAATAAAGTAGGCAAAACTACATCAACGTCTGTACGACCTGATGATCAAGATATCGAGTTTGACCAGTTGAGCCCGAAACTAGGAGCTACTTTGCAACTTAACAATAAGCATAATACTTACGTAAATTATCATCATGCTTTCAGAGCACCTTCGGTTGGACAACTTTTTAGAGCAGGGCAGTCGATTAACTCTACCGAGTTGGACCCGGTAAAAGCGGATAGTTATGAACTTGGTTTAAGAGGCAGGTTAAGTGAGTCGCTAAGCTATGATCTGACCGTTTATGTCATGAAAGTCGAAGATGATATCGTCAATATTTATGATGGCACAGACCAAAAAACGGTTAATGCCGGTGAAACTGAACATAAAGGTATTGAGCTAAGTTTAGGCGGCAAGATTGTCGATGAACTTGGGTTTAACCTAGCATTTTCCTACACCGAGCACGAGTATGACGCCTTTCAATATGTATATAAATGTTTCCCACCTACCTGCACACCTACGATAAAAGAAACACGAGATTTTGCGGGCTTTGACGTTGGCAAGGCGCCTGTTACCACGGGCAACCTTAGCTTCCAGTATAAACCGGACTATTTACCTAAGGCTCAACTGGAACTGGAGTATGAGCAAGTGGGTGACTATTACACCGATGAAACTAATACCGATGAATATCAAGGACATGACCTTGTTAATTTTCGCTTGAATTATCAGTATGATGCTCAAACAGAATTTTATGCACGCGTAATGAATGTCGGTGACGTGCGCTATTCGACTTACACTCGTATTAAAGTTGGTAGCGATAACATTGAGTATCGACCAGGCTTACCTCGCTCATTTTATGTCGGTTACCGACTGAATTTTTAAGGAGTGGATAAGCTGATGAAAACGAAATTCTATGTGAAGTGGCACAATAAGCTTGGCTGGTTTGCGGGCATGGCATTATGTTTATTTGCTTTCTCAGGTTTATTGCACCCTCTAATGGTGTGGACGGGTCCAAAAGCGGAGGCTTTTTTTCCACCTCAGACGAAAGTGCAGGCTGAACAAATCTCAGCGGTGAATACCATCTTGATAGAACGAGAGATTAAACAGCCTGAAATAGTGAAGGTTATCGCTGCAGAAAATGGCCCTTTACTACAAGTGACTAATAATAAGGGAATGAGTCGTCGCTATTTTGATTTGGGTTCGAAAATTGAATTGACGAATTATGACTTACAACAAGCGAAGTGGTTAGCTGGGTATTATTCTGGATTACCCGAATCTAGAATTGCCTCTGTGGAATTAAAGACCCGCTTTGATTCTGAGTACCCCTGGGTAAACCGTTTACTGCCTGTTTATAAGGTGAACTATGATACTGATGATGGCCTTAACGTTTTTGTGTTCACAGAAACGAATTCACTTGCCAGTATAAATAATACTTGGAAGAGCCGGATTCAATCACTTTTTGGGTTTATCCATACTTGGGACTGGCTAGACGATATTGAAAGTTTACGTTTAATTGTAATGAGCTGTCTACTGCTGTGTGTCTTGGGCTTAGTGCTCAGTGGTTCGGTATTAGTCTTGCTTTTAAAAAAGCGAAAGATAAAAAATCAAGACCGTCATTGGCACCGTAAATTGGCGGCGAATTTACTGTGGTTACCACTACTAACATTCGCTATTAGTGGCTTTTATCATCTATTGCAATCGAGCTTAGGAGATAACTACCGAGGCTTATCTATTAGCAAAAAAATTGATTTAAGTCAGTTATCTACCTTCGAGAAAACACATTGGGAATCTCAGTATCAGGACCTCAACTTAAATGGGCTTTCATTGATTCAGTTAGATAGTGGCGAATTAGCATATCGGCTTTCATTGCCTGCGGCTCGACCAGGAGAAACTATTACATCCCAACAGCGTTTTGATGGATCTCCTATTGAAAAAAATGCGCTTTACCTGAATGTAAAAACGGGTAAAGAATTAGAAATTTCGGATAAAGGTAGAGTTGAAAGACTAACGCGACACCTTTTTAAACTTGGCGATGATATTGTTGTTGAAAGTGAGTTGATTACACGCTTTGGTGTGCACTACGACTTCAGAAATAAGCGTTTGCCTGTATGGCAAGTTCACGTGCTTGATTCGGATGTAGGGCGAGTTTTTATTGACCCTGTTAGTGATGTATTAGTAGATCGCTTAGTTGATACGCAGCGATATGAAGCTTACGCTTTTTCATTTCTGCATAAGTGGAACTTTTTAAAGCCGATTACCGGTCGGGTTGTGAGAGATATAGTCTTGGCTACGTTGATGATATTGACACTGATATTTTCTATTCTAGGATTTCGCATGAAGCTGAAAGTCAGAGGGCTATCAAGAGGTCTAGCAATAGGTCTAGAAATAGGTCAAACAAGAGACCAATCAAGTTGAGCAGCTTGATAATTTTCTTATGGAATAAATGTTGATATACCAAAACAAAATAGTGGCGGCTACCGTGGGCTTGTCATGCATGTTGCATGGAAGCCTGTTGTATCAAACTACCTTTGAGTTAAGGGCTGATAATTCACCCGTTGCAGGTGCACAGAGGGTGCTCGTTAGCTTTCGAGCACCCGAAAAAGTTTCTATGGATGTTAGTGAAGTAATCCAGCCTGTTCTCCGATCTTTAGACAAACCGAAAAATAAATTACCTAGTCAAGAAACGCAGTCTGAGGTACATGAAGCGTTTAATTCAGATACTTCAGAAATGGTTAGCTCAGAGAGTATGGTCGTTGAACCGAAAATACCAATACCTATAAAAGCTAAAACAGAAATATCAAGATCGGCCAAGCCCCAACCTTTAATAAATGAATTAGAGGCTTTGGAGATCGTTCAGTCAAGCCAACTTAATATTGCTGATGTGGCTAAAGGTCGTCTGGAAGATGCTTTGTTGAATGCCTATATCAACGCATTACAACATTGGGTAGCGAGTAATCAGAAATATCCGCGGAAAGCCAAAAAAAAACAGCATCAAGGGGTTTCAGAGCTTGGATTCTTTTTGAATGCTGAAGGCGAAATAGAGGGTATAAATATCACTAAGAGTTCGGGTTTTGTCAGCCTAGATAAAGCAGCACTAAATGCTCTACAAAAATCACCGCCCCCTAGTCCTCCAGACGGCTTAGATGTAAAAGGTATGAAATTTACACTGCCTGTAGCCTTTGCGCTGTTATAAATTGGTAAAAGTATCAAGCCTTGTCTAGACTAATCCCTACCTGATAAGCACATAGCTAATGCTTGCTTGTTGAGTAAAGGCCGGTTAACAGGACTCTTAATGAAGATAAAACATAAGCTAATTTCTGGTTCTTTAGCCTTAGTGCTATCGAGTATTTTACTAGTGGGTGGAATTGCTAATTACGTTGCAAAAGGAATGGCAACGCAAACGATTAGCGAGCTTACGCAATCAAAACTTGAATCCATCCTGGCGCTAAAAAAAGCCCATATTGAAGCCTATCTATCGGGCATGCGAAAACAAGTTCAGTTAATGGCTCAAGACCAAAATACCGGCTCCGCAAACTATCACTTTTGGGCAACCTACGAGTTTATAAAAAATTCATCAGGTTTGAACCAAGATCAAAAGCAAGCGCTAAAAGACTATTATCAAAAAGAGTATTTAGACCATTATAAAAATCGTTATGGAAAAGTTGGGACGTCTGTAGAACGCTATTTTTCTGATATGGATGAAGATACCTGGATACTTCAATACCAATACATTTTTAAAAACCCTAACCCGATTGGCCAAAAACGAAAACTTGAAAGCCCTGAAAATGAATTCTCTTCCTACAGCTCTGCTCATGGTGGTTACCACCGTACGTTTTTGGAATATGCAGACAAGTTAGGTTTTGGGGATATTTATCTAGTTGGCCCAGAAGGACGCGTTAATTACTCCCTGAATAAGGGCTTTGAATTAGGCACATCATTAGTGGATGGTGTATTTTCAAACTCAGGCTTAGGGAAAGCTTACAGAGGCGCTTTAAATGTAAAGCAGGGTGAACTGGTGTTTGAAGATTATAGTGCTTATGCGCCTTTATATGACTACCCTGTCGCATTTATCGCTACACCATTTGTAAAATTTAAAAAAAATCGGGGCGTGTTAATTGTTGAAATACCTATTGATACGATTGATGACGTCATGACCAATAACCATCAATGGTCTCAAGTGGGCTTAGGTGAATCCGGTGAAGCATACCTTGTTGGGCCTGACTTTACTTTAAGAAATATGAGCCGGCAAAATGTCGAAAATTTTGAAGCGTATGTCGATACGCTTGAAGCGCATGCATCATCATCACCACAACCTATTGCTGAAATAAAAACAAGAAAGACCGGCATAGGCTTACAAAAAGTTATTACTAAGTCGACTGAAAATGCACTTAAAGGAGAGAAAGGATATTCTGTCATTGAGCAATTTGACGGTCGCCAGGTACTTTCTGTTTACTCGCCTATTAACGTCGAGGGTTTTGACTGGGCGATTATTAGTGAAATTGACTATTCAGAAGCCTTTTCAAGTTTAGCCACGTTGTCTGAAAAGCTTACTGCATCGCTTACCATGTTGAGCTTGATAGTTATTGGTGTTGCGATAGTTTTTGTATTATTTTTGGCGAGAATTATTTTTAGGCCAATTAATCGGATGTCTGAGCAAATGAATGAAATTGCTCAGGGTAGTGCTAATTTAGACAATCGCCTGGAAGAAAAGGGAAATAACGAACTTGCTTATTTTGCCTCGGGGTTTAACAAGTTTGTATCTAAGATTTCTCTGACGATTCAACATACCAATGAGACTTCTCAAGCACTCATACAGCAAAGTGAGCACTTAACGGAACTATCGAATAAAAGTAAACGGCAATCGGAAAGTCAAAATAAACAAATGCACAACATTGCTCAATCTATTGGGAAAATATCTCAAAGTATCGAGACCAATGCGAGCAAGGCGGATCAAGCTACCTCTTTAGCGTCGGTTTCTTGTGATAAAGCTATTATGGGTAAAAACTCAACAGAATACGCTGTTCATGCGATTCAATCGGTTGAAAGTGAATTGAGAAAAACCGTGGAGTCCTTGAATATCCTAGAGTCAGAATCTCAAAATGTGACAGACGTATTGGCCGTAATAAATGATATATCTGACCAAACCAATTTATTAGCATTGAATGCAGCCATTGAAGCCGCTAGAGCAGGAGAAAAAGGGCGAGGTTTCGCTGTTGTAGCAGATGAAGTACGCAGCTTATCTCACCGTATTCAATCAGAAACCGAACGTATTTTTCAAACTATTGCTAAGTTACAACAAGGCACGGTAGAGAGTGTCAAGGTGATGCAACAAAGTGACGTTAAGACTATTGAATGTGCGGACTTAATAACTGAAGCGGGCCATGCTCTTGAACTGGTAGTTTCGAGTGGTCGGGATATCTCAGGTATTAACCAAGACATTGCCAATGCCACTTCAGAGCAAGCCACCTTGGCCCATCAAATAGATGATAGTGTCTCTCTGGCAGCATCCATTACATCTGAATCAATGGAATCTGCAAATGAAATTGATCAAATAGGAAACAAGATCGAAATACTGGCGAAAGAGTTAGGTAAACTGGTTGGACAATTTGCAAATCAGAATGCAGCCATTGATAAATAACAAACTATAAACCAAACCATTCAGGTTTGAATAACAATAAACCCAGCACACTAACTTGAATGGCGATAAACGGCATGACGCCTTTGTAAATATCAGTCGTCTGAATTTCGGGGGGCGCCACACCTTTGAGATAAAATAAGCTAAACCCAAAGGGCGGTGTTAAAAAGCTGGTTTGTAAGTTCATGGCAATTAAAATGGCAAACCAAAGCATACTAATACCCAATGTTTCTGCAATAGGGGCGAGTACTGGAATAATAATAAATGAAATTTCAACGAAATCGATAAAGAAGCCGAGTACCAATACCACCAGCATGGTCATGATCAAAAAACCCCATTTTTCACCGGGTAATTTCAACAACCACTCTTCCAATATCATGTCACCACCAGAATAGCTGAAGGCCATAGAAAACGCAGTCGCGCCAATTAAAATGGCAAATACCATCGCCGTTACTGTCACGGTTTCTTTGGCACTGTCCCAAAGCATCTTCGGTTTGAATTGACCATAAACGACGGCAAGCAGTATCGCTCCGATGCCCCCCAGAGCTGAGCTTTCTGTCGGTGTTGCAATACCCGTAAAGATTGAACCGAGTACTACAAACATAAGGGCAAGTGGTGGAATAATCGCACTTAAGGCTTTTTTGATCTGAATGAATTTATTCTCATCTGAAAGCGGTAATGCAGGGGCTTTTGATGGATCTTTGATAGAAACAAACAGAATGTAGCCAATATATAAAGCAATCAATAACACACCTGGTGCCACAGCCGCCCTAAATAAGTCCCCTACAGGTAGACCTAGCACATCGCCTAAAATGATTAAAATGATGGAAGGAGGAATGATTTGGCCTAAAGTGCCTGACGCGCAAATGGTACCGCAACTAAGCTGCTTGTCGTAATTGTATTTCAACATGCATGGCAGTGAGATCAAACCCATTGCGACCACACTGGCACCGACAACCCCCGTTGATGCTGCCAATAAAGAACCGACTAGAATCGTACTAATCGCGACACCGCCATTTACGCGACCAAATAGTTGCGCCATGGCTTCCAATAACTTTTCAGCTAATTTTGTTTTTTGAAGTACCACACCCATAAATATAAATAAGGGGATCGCCATTAGAATGGTATTTTCCATGATGCTTTGCAGGCGATAGGGCATAAAAGCAAAGAGCTCAAATCCCTCAGCCCAAACGCCAAAAGCGAGTGCTACACCCGCAAAGGTAAATGCTACCGGAAAGCCCAGAACTAACATAAGTAATGCAACTGCAAACATGACTATGCCGCTCATGAGAGGGCTTCCTCTACTTTGGCGGGGTAGGGTTCTTTTCCGATCAAAACGCGCAAGGCTTGTGTACACATACTTAAGCTGGCAATGCCCATTAGAATAAAAGAGACAGGAATGAGTGCTTTGATAATCCAACGATAGGGTAAACCGCCAGGGTCGCCACTGCCTTCACCCATTTCATAGGCATCGTAGCTAAATCCGATACTGTAATACGTGACGATAGTGATAAAGGGCAACAGAAATAACAGGGTACCCAAAATGTTGACCCATGCTTTGGTCGCATCAGCCCACCGATCATAAAAGATATCTACTCTGACATGTCCGTCACGCTGCATCGCATAAGGAATACCTAAAAGAAATACACATGAGAATAAATGCCATTCTAGCTCCTGCATACCGATCGAAACATTGTTGAAGGCATAACGCATGATGACATCATAAAACACATTTAATAGCAGTAGGATCATTGCAATACTTGCCAGTGCCCCACAGAACTGAGCAACATGTTTAAAGAGGCGATCTAACAGCAGGATTATGGGCATGAGGCAGCAAGTAAAATGAGTTTAGTGGGGTAGCTTAGCTGACGGATGCCAACTAAGCGGTATAAGCAGGGTAGACTAATGATATTAGTGCTATCTTGCAGTGCTATCAAGATACGCTTTATCAGACATGTTAGTCCATTGTCTTACCTGAGTAAGGTAGTCATGTTGCGACTTTAACACTTTCGCGGCGAACGGGTCTTTTTCTGCATTTTCTTTTAATAAGGCATCATTGGCTTCCTGCATTGCACTTATTACTTCAGCCGGGAAGGTTTTAACTTTAATATCTGGGTACTCTGTACTCATCGTTGACCAGTTTTTACCACTTTCGTGAATCGACTGAGCATACATATCGTAAGCAGAAGCTTTCATCGCAACGGTCAAAATTTCTTGTAGGTCTTCTGGTAATGAAGCAAATTTCTTTTTATTTACCAAAAACTGCAGCTCAGCAGCAGGCTCATGCCAGCCGGTATAATAAAATGGTGCTATTTTGTGAAAGCCCATGCGTAAATCCAAAGAAGGGCCTACCCATTCAAGTGCATCAATCGTGCCGCGTTCAAGTGCAGTGTATAACTCTCCAGGTGGAATGTTGGTAGGCTTTGCACCCAACTTAGCAATGACTTCACCAGCAAAGCCTGGAATACGCATTTTCAGACCTTTCAAATCCTCAACTGTTTTGATTTCTTTTTGGAACCATCCGCCCATTTGGTTGGCAGTATTGCCGCCTGGAAATGACATTAAATTATATTTCCCATATAACTCGTTCATCAACTCCATACCACCGCCATAATAAAACCAAGCGTATTGCTCTGGCGCGATCATGCCAAAAGGCATCGTTGTAAAATACATGGTGGCCGGTACTTTGCCTTTCCAATAATAAGATGCTGAATGCCCCATATCATATTGTCCAGACTTCACCATATCAAAAATACCAAAAGGTGATTTATGCTTATTTGAGGAATGAATGACTATTTTTAAACGGCCGTTAGACATTTTTTCAGCCATAGCCGCCATATTTTTAGAGGCATCACCAAAAATAGGAAAGTTAGGCCCCCAAGTTTCTGCTAAACGCAATTTATACACATCCTTGGCTTGAGCAAAACCGCAAAGCGAAACTAACAAGCATGCAAAAATTGCACGTTTACTGAATGAAGAAAGAAGCATGTTGGGCATCCTGATTATTATTGTGGGTTTGCAAAATTGGCTTAAGTGACAGCTTAGGCCGAAATTTAACAGAGTTGAGCTGGGCTTCCAAGTAAAGAGTCGCGCTTGATGCAGAATAATAAGCTTAATTAACGTGTTCATTCTGGCGGTAAATAGTGGGTGAGTAGCCACACCACCTTTTGAATGCATGTGAAAAGTTAGCTGTTTCTGTATATCCCAGCAAGCTAGCGATGCGGTCTAAAGATAAGCGGGTGTTTAAATACTCCTTCGCTAATTTCTGTCGAGCTTCATCTAATATACGTTGAAATGCTTGTCCTTCGTCTTTTAGTCTTCTACGTAAGGTTCTTTCTGACATGCTTAATTGCACGGAAATTTCTTTGATCGTAGGGAAATAACCAGGTTTGGCGAGTAACAATCGACGTACTTCGTCCACAAGTGTACTTTGTTTCGTCAGTTGATTGAGGAGCAGCTGGCATTGTTGACGGCAGTAACTGGAGGTTTCAGGGTCACGAAGTGGCATTTTGGCACTTAATATTTGACGATCAAAAATGAGCTCCATTCGCGCCTGTTCGAAATTTACTTTTGCACCATAAAACGCTTCATACTGTTTTCTATGCCGTTCGCCATCCTGCATCAGCTTCACCTCTTTAAGCGGGATTTTTTGCCCAAGGGCTGTCTGCGTACCAAATATAATGGCTGAGAAATCTCGGTCAGCATAAAGAGGCAGTAAATCAGGGTCGAAAGGTTTAATTTTACTCATGTGAATGATGGCATTTTCGCCTTGCGTCTCAAAACCGATCTGAAAGTGTGTGAAACTAAGGCTGCCGAATTCAGCTGCAATGGTTAGCGCATCTCCTAAGGTTTGTGCGCTTAATATGGCGTAGCCAAGCACGCCATAGCTTTCTAAGCGGTAGGCTGTTCCTAGTGCTAATCCCAATAAAGGGTCCTTAGAAAGTGTCAGTGCTTGACGATAAAATGCCAGCTCTTGCTGTAAGGATATGCCTTGATCTGCCAGTTCAAGCTGTGCTTTTTTTATACCAGTACCTTGCAGGCAGGTTTCAGCAGAAAAGCCTAGATCTTGCATAATACCCAATGCAGGGCGAATACCCTTTATATGATGAGCAGTGCTGAAGTCCATTGATCATTCAACCTTTGAGGTTTGATACTTAACTAGTTTGTTTGGATCAGTTTAGTACGAAATGACCGTAATTCACATGCAGTGTGTCATTTTTAACCTTCAGTCTTTTGATGAGATCCTATAATCTGGCGGTATATGATATTAGAGATAGGCAATAACATGGAAAATAAGAAATTGAGAATGCCCAAGATCGTTATTATTGGTGCGGGGATGACAGGGATATTAATGGCAATAAAATTCCGAGAAGCCGGAATGGATGACATTATCATTCTGGAAAAAAAAGAAAAGCTCGGGGGGACATGGCGAGAAAATACTTACCCTGGTGTCGCTTGTGACGTGCCTGCCCATATGTATACCTATTCATTTGAACCTAACCCAGAATGGAGTAACCGCTTTGCAGAAGGAGCTGAAATTCAGCAATACTTTGAACATGTCAGTGATAAATATGGCATTACTGAGCTAATAAGGTTTAATGAGGCCGTGGTTTCTAGTCGTTTTGAAGATGCTAAATGGCAAATAGAGACCAGTAAAGGTGAGTCACTTCAGGCTGATTTTCTGATTAGCGCTACCGGTATTTTACATCACCCATCAAAGCCTGATATCCCTGGGTTGGAAACATTTACCGGCGACGTTTTTCATACCGCTGAATGGGACCATACTGTTGAATTAAAGGGGCAACGTATCGGTGTGATAGGTACGGGCTCTACTGCCACCCAATCTATACCGGAGTTAGTAAAAGTAGCCAAAAAAGTGTCAGTATTTCAACGCACCCCGCAATGGATAATAAATTTACCGAATCGGGTTTATACGAACAAACATAAAAATCAGTTGCGCAAGCAGCCAGAAGCCCTAATGCGATTAAGAGACCGCTATGCATTCATGGTTGAGGAGCTTTTTTCAAAGGCAGTTATCGGCCATAAGATACCGCATGCGATAGTGAGCCTATTATGTAAATTGAATCTACGTTTCAGTGTTAAGGATTTGGCACTCAGAAGTAAGTTGAAGCCGACTTACCGTGTTGGCTGTAAAAGGATTATTGCAAACACTACTTTTTACAATGCGATCCAGGAGCCAAATGCAGAACTGGTAACAGAGAATATCTCGCATATTGCCCCCGAAGGCGTTGTCACAAAGGATGGTCAGCTTCACCCTTTGGATATATTGGTTTTATCAACCGGGTTCAAACCGTTTAATTTTATGCGTCCGATGAATCTGCTAGGTAAAAACGGCGTATCAATCGATTCTGTATGGGGGAAAAAGGTACAAGCTTATCGTTCAATCCTGATACCAGAATTCCCGAATTTCTTTTTAATGCTTGGACCTAACACGCCCATTGGTAACTTTTCAGTGATCGCCATGAGTGAAGTACAAAGTAAGTATGTATTGAAATTGATCGAAAAGTGGCGTCAGCAAGAATTTGATGAAGTGTCTGCCTGCCAGCATGCACTGAAGCGTTTTAATGAATACCTAAAAGCTGGAATGAAAAATACCGTTTGGGTGGGTGGTTGCAATAGTTGGTATCTGGACGATGATGGTGACCCGGCGATGTGGCCTTATACCTGGAAAAAATGGGTGAGTGAAATGGACGAACCTGAAATGAATGATCTGGTAACCAGTAAAGCCGCATCATAGATATTTAAGTCGAAGTATGTACCCTTAAGTTTCGACACATAGTTTGAAACCATACAGAGAATAAAAAGAGATTCAAGAGATGGCTGTACTAGACATAATCAGAATAAGTTTGTATGCGCTGTTGAGTATGCTGCTTTCACCCAAACGACTTCAGCAGCGCGCGTGGAGGACGGAATATACCTTCCGTTTGATAAAAAAATTATTGAATGAATCGTCACACAAATCGATAGAGTGGATGAGAGAAAGGGAAGCGATATTAACACCTTTTTCGTTTGCTTTGTTTAAGGTGATAAAACAACAAGAACAGCTAGGTGGCGTCTCTTGCATAAGTTATGCGCCAAAAAATTTAGCTAAGAAAGATGTGCCTGGAACTGATCAAGAGCGTCTGATTGTGTATTTACACGGTGGCGGTTATGTTATCGGTTCTGCAAAAGGGTACCGGGTGACTATGGCAAAACTATCGCTTGCGTTACAGTCAAAAGTGATCGGCGTAGATTACCGGCTGGCACCTGAATTTGAAATACCTGCAGCACAAGATGATTGTGTGTCAGTGATAAACGCCTTGCTTGGCGATGAGAGAACTCAAGGTAAAAAAATCATTATAATGGGCGACTCAGCAGGCGCTGCCTTATGCCTTTCAACGTTAATATCCTTAAAAGCGCTTAATCGTCACCGGGCAATTCATGCATGCGTCTTAATATCACCTTGGTTAGTCGCAACGCATCAGGAGCAGCTTGAATTAAAGCATCAGCAAAGTGATATTCTCGATGGGGAAATATTAACGCATTGGACAAGTACTATTCTGACCAACGAGCCACAGCAAGGGGCGTTCTTGGATTTAAGTACCATGGATGTGGCTGACTTGCCGCCCTTATATATTCAGGCGGCAGGGGCAGAAGTATTTACCCAGCAAATTGATTCGTTTGTAGATCGTTTGGCGAGTGAAAACGTTAACTTTCACTATGATTGTTTCGAAAACCAGTTTCATGTTTTCCAGACTTTCTCTCCTTTTATTTGTGAGGCAGATGAGGCGCTTGAAAAAATTGCAGACTATCTTAAGACTGTCCCTTAAGAAGGCCCCAGCCCCTGAGTCCGTTTAAAATATTTCCTCTTCATGCCGGTCAATATTGGATAATGGAAGCGTAATAAAGGGTAGGCCCACTGCATCGGTTTTGACCACTGCCTGAATAACCTTGCTTCGATTTTCTGTGCCGGTTTTACCTACGTAATAATACATCTCTGAAATTCCATGGAATTTTTCTAGTGTCAGTACGGTTAATACAGCGCCTTCACTAACTCCCGGTAGAAAACCAAAGGGAATAGCGATGCCAAAGCTATCTAGGTCGGTGGCTAATGAAGTATAAAATACGGTCATCACCCGATCAGACTCTTCCTGCGTGTCAACAATTATCGCTCCGTATCGACTGGTTAATTCGGTCGCTAAGCGATTATCTGCATAGGTTTTAAGTGGCGATGCCTCTAGAAAATAAGAATGAATAAACAATTTCTTGTCTTTTAATTTATCGAGATTAGAGTCTGCTAAATTTGAAATTAAATCATCAATACTATGCGCGACTAACCGTTGTGAAGTGGAGCCATTAAGGCTGCTTTGGATATCACGGGTAGAACATGCCGTGATGAAACAGCAAATAATCAAAATAATAGCTACAAATGAACGGTGCATGATGAGTCCTCAAAAAAGGAAAAGAGTATAACAATTTACTTGGAAAGTATTGCAGAATTATGCTTAAACCAAGGCTTAGTCAATCCCTAATAATTTATGCAGCTGCAAGGTTAAGCGCCATTGGGGGTGTGTTAAACAATACTCTAATGCAGCTTTAGTATTGTTCTGCTTTTGAGCATCATCGCCGTTACGAATTAACGGGTTGGCCATGGGAGATAGAAAATAATAATTTGCAGGAAAATCCTCAAACCGTTCAGGGAGTGCTTTTTCCTGAGGGTAGACAAGTTTTAATTCATCGCACTGTTCGAACACAATTTTTGCGTCAGATTTAGGGCTTAAGCAGACCCAATCCACGCCCTTGGGTAAGGGGAGCGTGCCATTGCTTTCAATGGCAACTTCGAAGCTGTATTGGTGCATTTGATCGATGAGCGCTTCATTTAACTGAAGTAAAGGTTCCCCACCCGTGAAGATGACATACGGTGTTGAGTGTTTAGAACTACTTGACCTTGACTGATCATGCCATAGGCTATTAATTTTATCAGCGAGTTGACTCGGGGAAGAAAACTCACCGCCGTTCTGACCATCAATGCCGACTATGTCGGTATCACAAAATTGGCAAACAGATTGTGCACGACTTTCTTCTCGCCCATTCCATAAATTACACTTACTGAAACGACAAAAAACAGCGGCTCGTCCAGCTCGGGCGCCTTCACCTTGAAGGCTGTAAAACATTTCTTTAACGCGGTACATAATTCTCAGTATTTATTGGGTTATTCACCTAAAGCGGCTTTCATCGTGTCATTACGGGAATCCATCATACCTTGAACTGACTGTGCATCGTTGAGGATATTCATAGTTCGTTCAATGGTGAGAAAGTCTTCGCCATCTTTAGGTGGTGCCGTAACATTGTGTTTAGCATGAAAGTTATTATTAGACCCTCTACCTGTTTCATTATCATCCTCGTCTTTTTCTAATTTAAGGCTTTGGATAATGTTAGCATTAGAGTCAACTTCAACTGTCGATACGTCATTTGTATTAATAGGCGCTTGGTCGCCATAATGCCAGTTACCGTTTTTATCTTGCCATTTAAAAAAGGTGGATTTTGAAGAAGGTAATGCATCCAAAATAACTGAGTTATCGGAAGCGTCAGAGTTGCCCGGGATAAGTGACGCCGGATTAAAGTCACTGAGGCTAGGTAAAGACATCATTGGCTTACCATCTTTACTATCCATAAAAAAGGGGCCAATTAACACGGCGCTTAACATGGCTAGTGTGAATAAACGATAGATCCATTTCATAATGATAAGGGCCTTATGTGACAAAAAGAAATAGTAATGTGGGTAGTTAGCGCCTAACTAAAATATCAATTATTAATGATAGGTCGGATTCTCTAAGCTGACCAGTAGATAAGTTCACCCTTAGTCGATCTTCGAAGCTGATATTGTTTGTTTCATCCGATTGAATGACGGTAGAACACTTAAATAATATCGCTTGCTCATACTGTTCAGCAAGTAACTCGGATTTCTGCAGGTGGGTTTTAAGAGCACTGGAGACTTCAGACTTAGGTAGTTTTTTCCTCGCCTCACGTATAGGTGAAACGATATTATCATGCCAAGACTCACTGACAAGGCAAAGTTGCTTAAGTTCGGTATTAATTTCTTTTTTTTGTTTAGCTAGCCAACTGGCGAATAGTATTAGGTTAATTCGCTGGCCTTGCTCATCTTGCAAACGTAATAAAAGTGTTCTGAGCGTTTTGTTCTGCCAGAGGGAAAGTGAAAAATGCCAAAATGGGTTATCAAGCTCTAGCTTGTCTGGGATTTGAACAGTCATGAAGCAGAGTTTAACCTGCCCCGGCAGAATAAGCATCAATTGATGTTCTTTCAGATATCGGGTACCGTCTGCATTTTTTTGGAATACACCTTCATGTTACGAATAGACTCTTTGACGCTTCGAAGGGGCCCCGAACCTCTATTAGAAGAGGCGAATGCCATCATACATGCTGGCCAGCGTGTGGCAATTATTGGTGCCAATGGCGCGGGTAAAACCAGTCTATTCAAATTGATTCTAGGCGAATTAAGTTTAGATGGTGGAGATTTCAGCATACCCGGAAACTGTCGGGTATCTCACATGGCGCAGGAAGTAACGGCAGGTGAACGTCAAGCCTTGGACTATGTCTTGGATGGCCATCAAGAATTACGTGATTTAGAACGCCAATTAAAATTGGCAGAGCAAGAAGATGATCATGCCAAAATTGCGACCTTGCATGGAGAGTTAGAAAATATACATGCTTATATAGCACCTGTTACGGCTGAGAAATTACTGCATGGCTTAGGATTTCAACAGCACGAGTTGAGCAAACCGGTCAATGATTTTTCAGGCGGTTGGCGTATTCGATTGACTTTGGCTCAAGCATTGATGTGTCCCTCAGATATGTTGTTATTGGATGAACCTACCAATCACCTAGATTTGGACGCGATGTTATGGTTAGAGCAGTGGCTGAAGCGTTACCTTGGTACGGTGCTGTTTATTTCACATGACCGAGATTTTATCGATGCTGTTTCGACGCATATTATTCATTTTGAACATCGTAAGTTAATTCAATATACCGGCAGCTATAGTGCGTTTGAAGAGCAGCGAGCGGCTAAGTTGTCCCAACAGCAATCGCAATACGAAAAACAACAGCAAAGAATTGGCGAAATTCAATCCTTTGTGAATCGTTTTAAAGCAAAAGCGACCAAGGCGAAGCAAGCTCAAAGCAGGGTGAAAGAGCTTGAAAGAATGGAGCTAATCGCACCAGCGCACGTCGATTCACCCTTTAATTTTAGCTTTCCTGAATCGGATAAAGTATCGAGTCCTTTGCTTAATATACAGAAGGCTGACTTGGGCTATGATCAAAAAGTGATACTGGAACAATTTACTACTAGTATTTTGCCGGGCACGCGTGTCGGATTGCTAGGGCCAAATGGCGCGGGTAAATCTACCTTGGTGAAGAGTCTGGTAGGTGATATTGAACAAATTTCAGGCCAGCGAGCTGAAGGAGAGCATCTTGCCATTGGCTATTTTGCTCAGCATCAATTAGAAGCATTGGATTTAAATGCTAGTCCGGCTCTGCATTTGCAACGTGTACGACCTAAGGCGACGGATCAAGAAGTACGAAATTTCTTAGGTGGATTTGATTTTCGAGGTGACGCAGCCTTTGACACCATCATTAAGTTCTCTGGTGGCGAAAAAGCACGATTAGCTTTGGCTATCATCGCTTGGCAAAAACCTAATTTATTGATTTTAGATGAGCCTACTAACCACTTAGATCTTGAAATGCGACATGCACTGACTATGGCTTTACAGTCGTTTGAAGGTGCGATCATTGTCGTGTCTCATGATCGACATTTGTTGAAAAATACAGTGGAGACTTTTTGGCTGGTCGCAGACTCACGTGTAGAAGAATTCAAAGGAGACTTGCATGACTATGAACTTTGGTTGCAGAATTTCCAGAAACAAAACGCCAAGTCAGATGAACCGATCGGTGATGTTAATGAGATGGGTGAGGGGTTAAATGAATCCTTTGATGATAAAAAGGAACGAAAACGTTTGGAAGCAGAGCGGCGCAAGCTTTTAAGTCCCATGAAGAAAAAATTAACAAAAGCTGAACAGCAGATGGAAAAGTATCAGCAAGTACTCGCTCAGCTTGAGAAGGACCTGGCAGATTCGGACTTATATCTGGCAGAAAATAAAGAACAGTTAAGAGTAATTCTAGATGAGCAAGCTAAACATACACAAGCTCTAGAAGCTAGTGAGCTTGAGTGGTTTGAATTAAGTGAAGAAATCGAGCTGGCAGAGCAAAATTTATCGTGATACGTGTATGGGGTTAGGCTCGATGACTTCACCTTCAGGAACGAAGTAGCTACTGAGGCTTTTCTTTGGCCTCTTGATCTTCCATCCTTTTCCTGAAGTCAGCTAGGTTTTTAGTGATGCGCTCCTGAACAGTGTAAACGGAATCTTGAGCTTCTTTTTGGATTTCCTCGGTGCCGCGCTTTATGATATCAGGCATATTTTTCACGAAAAGTTTACCGCTAGTACTTTCATAAAACTGCACAATTTCTTGTAATTGCTGTTCAGAAAAATATTCGTCGAAAAGGCCATAGTAAATGTCCTTTAGTCTATTGTTCAAAATGAAATCTTCGTACAAAGCGTTCGCTACTTCCTTCTCTACCATAGTGGCAAGCCCTCGATCTACTTCGCCTTGATCATCCGCAACACTCAGCAGGATTGTCCGGGTTAAGCTATCTTTCATTTGTTGGACAATAGTGACGGTTTTGTTTACATCTAACATGTAATCCATCAGTTCACGTTTATTGTCAGTTAATGACTCAGCTTGCACGCCAAAACAAAAGAATAGCCAAATGAATGAAAAGAGTAATTTGTGCATGAAAATATACGGGCCTGTTGTTTTTATAAAAAGTATATCGAGTTCTGCTGGTATTGTTTAGTCTCCTTTAACCTTAACTTTTGTTTTTAGGAACTAGTGCTACATCTTGGAAAGAAATACCTTCCCAGCCAGTCGTTATAAAATTGCGGATATTTTGATGATCTTCTTTTTCCGGTGTTAAGAGGACATCTGAGTAATACTGTCCAAAACAGTGCAATGTTTGTGCTTTATTGAGTTTCTGTAGGGCGGCAAAAGCAAATAATTTACATGAACCTGAATTTTGACCCGCTTCATTGACCACAGTGCCATTGATGAATTTGCTCGGTTTAAAAGTATAAAGTGCATCAATCAAGGAAATAACACCCTTAAAATCAATTTTGTCAGGTGCGTCATTAAGGCTTGTTAGAAAATTTTCTAGATTCATATCATGATCCTTCAGGTAGTTTTTGGAAGACTTATGCAATTTGCAGTGTATTTCATTTATTTTTACAGCATAACACTTTACTTGGGGGGGGTTTCCTATTAAAATTCGCGCCCCTAAGTAAAGCTGTGTCTATATTTTGATCGCTTCTACTTAATACATACAGTTAATACAGTTTGATTAACACTAACGAATAAATGGTAATTTTAATGCCTTCAGTTAAATTGAAAGAAAACGAGCCATTCGACATTGCTCTACGTCGTTTTAAGCGTACTTGTGAAAAAGCAGGTGTATTGTCAGAAGTTCGTCGTCGTGAATTCTACGAAAAGCCTACTTCAGTTCGTAAGCGTAAAGCTGCTGCTGCGGTAAAGCGTCATTCGAAGAAAGTACAGCGTGAAACAAAACGTTTCGAAAGATTGTACTAAGCACTAACTAGTTGCAGTAAGAAGTTTGCCTTTGGCATGCTTGCTTATTTATATCACTGACTTACTGAAGCCTAAATATGTCTGACCAAGATAATGGTTTGAAAGCAGGGATCACGAAAGCAATGAAAGACGCGATGCGTGCTCGAGAGAAAACTCGTTTGGGTGCTATTCGTTTAATTCTTGCAGAGTTAAAGCGAATCGAAGTGGATGAAAGAATCGACGTCGATGACGCGCGCGTGCTTGTGGTTCTCGATAAAATGTTAAAACAGCGCAGAGACTCTATTAGTCAGTATGAGTCTGCTGGTCGACAAGATCTTGCTGATGTTGAAATTGCCGAAGTAGCTGTTATTGGCGAGTTTCTACCGGCTGCCTTGAGTGATGATGAGATCGAAAGCTTATTGACTGAGGCAATTACTGCTTCGGGTGCGGAGTCTGTTCGAGATATGGGTAAGGTTATGGCGATACTCAAGCCTAAACTTCAAGGCAAAGCAGATGTTGGCAGTGTGAGCCAATTAGTAAAACAGCGTTTATCAAGCTAAGCTGCTATCTATAGTTAAAAAAATCCCTACAGCACTCCCTATAGTGTTTTCTATAGTGTTCCTTATAGTTTAACGAGCCTCACAGTATGGCGGGTTTAATTCCACAGGATTTTATAGAAGACCTGGTTGCACGTATCCCCATTGCGGATGTGGTTAGCTCTCGGATTCAGCTTAAAAAAAGCGGTGGCTCTCTCAAAGCTTGTTGTCCCTTCCATCAAGAAAAATCTCCTTCATTTCATGTAAATGTCCAAAAGAATTTTTATCACTGTTTTGGCTGTGGAGTGAGTGGCAATAGTATTAACTTTCTCCGTGAGCACGACAACCTATCTTTTAATGAAGCTGTTGAGGAATTGGCTAAAATTGCGGGTGTCGAAGTTCCTAAAGATGAGAAGGTTCAAAAAGTTTATAGTTTACAGAATAAGTTATGGGAATCATTGGCCTACGCAAATCTTAAGTATCGTGAAGCATTAAAGTCTCATTCCTCAAATGATCTAGCAAAACAATACCTTAAAAAACGTGGCTTATCGGATGAAATAGTTGACCGCTTTGGTATTGGTTTCGCACCTGCTGAAAGAAATTTTCTGAGTACGGCTGCGCCGCCTGATACCTTAAAGTCACTGATTTTAACGAAAACAGTGTCAGATAAATATGAGCGTCTGTTTGATTTGTTTCAAAATCGCTTAATGTTCCCGATTCGCAATGCGCGTGGCAAAACGATCGCTTTTGGTGGCAGAACACTCGGTGATGATAAGGCGAAATACATCAATTCGCCTGAATCTGAAGTTTTCCATAAAAGTAATGAAGTGTATGGCCTCTATGAAGCGAACCAAGTAAATAGACAGATAGACCGTTTATTGGTTGTTGAGGGATATATGGATGTGGTTTCTCTGGCGCAGTTTGGAATAACGTACGCTGTTGCTACGCTTGGTACTGCGACTAATACTGAAAATCTGACACAGCTTTTGCGGCGATGCTCAAATCTTGTTTTTTGTTTTGATGGTGATAATGCCGGTATCAAGGCTGCAAGAAAGGCGATGGAAAATGCCTTACCCTTGTTTGAAGATGGTATGCAGCTCAACTTCTTACTGCTTCCTCAAGGTGAAGATCCTGATACTTTGGTTAGAGATGAAGGAAAAGAAGCATTTGAAAGCCGGATTGATGCTGCTCAACCCTTATCTGAGTTCTTATTTCAAGTGTATTCTGAGGGGCTTGATTTAAATGTAGCCGAACAAAAGGGGGTATTAAAACAACGTGCCGAAGCTCAGATAGAACAAGTTAGGTCACCGGTTTTTAAAAGTGCTTTAAGGCAAAAGCTGAACTCGATTACTTATCAACGTTTTGGTAAGAATAGTTTTCAACAAAAAGAGCAGGGCAGAGACCTGGTCAGCAATAAGGTGATGCCAGATCCAGATGTATCGCTTTGCCTTGCGCTTTTTTATGAGCCCTTTCGTGCAAGCGAATTTTTACAGATATTAAGTGATAATCGGAAATTTTCAAAAACTGCGCAGTTTGCTGATCTTATAAGAGCGAATGAACTCAAAACGAGTGATGACTTGGTTTATTTTTTGGCGCTTGATCAATCGATGTACCGTAATGAATTTAGTACGTTGTTTGATCATTTGGTTTGGGTTCCTAGTGCGGGTGAAATTAAGGAGGTTGCAACGGACGTATTAAATCGGCTAGAGAAAGAAAAAAAACAAATGGTCGGATTAAAAGCGGCTAAGATTAATAAATTACCTAGTCAAATGACGGCGGAAGAAAAGCAAGCTTTAAGGTCTATTTCAGTAACCAAGCACTGATTTCAATTAAGAAATCAGGTTTTACGTTAAAATTAGGCCAAGTAATTACTTTTCCTGCTTGAAAATTATGAATTTGCAACCATATTGATTGGTTGCAAAGTAAACTTTCTATATAATGGCCGACTATTTTTTGATCGACCATCACAACCAAAGGGTGAACATGTCAGGCAATTCACAACAGTCTCGTTTAAAAGAACTCATAGCTCGTGGTAAAGAACAAGGGTACCTGACGTACGCAGAAGTGAACGATCACCTACCTCAGGATATTGCAGATCCTGATCAAGTAGAAGATATAATCAGAATGATCAATGATATGGGGATCAAGGTTTTTGAGGCCGCCCCAGATTCAGATGCGCTCATGATGTCAGATGGTGACTCTACAGATGAGGTAGCTGCTGCTGAAGCTGCTGCTGCTCTAGCTGCAGTAGAAACTGAAGCGGGTAGAACGACAGATCCAGTTCGGATGTATATGCGTGAAATGGGAACGGTAGAACTTCTCACACGTGAAGGCGAAATACGTATTGCTAAAAGAATTGAAGAAGGTGTGAGAGATGTTATGGCATCTTTGGCGCACTTTCCAGGCATCGTCGCGTCTATTCTTACACGTTACGATACCACTGTAGAAAATGAAGGTCGTCTAAGCGATATACTTTCCGGTTTTGTTGACCCAGATGAAGGCGACTCTATACCACAGCCAGCACCTGTCGTTAAAAAAGAAGACGGTGATGATGACGATGAGGAAGAAACTGAAAGCGGACCTGATCCAGAGCTCGTTCGTGAGCGAATGGAAGAACTACGACTTCAATTAGCCAAAGCTCTAGATACAGAAGAGAAATTTACCCGAAGCGCTAAAGAAACAATCAAAGAATACAATGAGCTAGGTAAGGTTTTTGCACCGTTTAAACTGAACACCAAGCAGTTTGATTTATTAATCATTGAAGTTCGTACTACAAATGAAATTGTACGTATTAATGAAAGAGCGATCATGGCACTTTGTTCCAAAAAGTGTGGCATGGAAAGAAAAGAATTTATCAAGCGTTTTCCTGGTAATGAATCCAACCTTAAATGGGTAGACTCTTTAATTGATGAAGGGCATGGCAAAGCAGATAAGCTTGAAGAATACCGAATTGAAATTGTGCGAGCTCAACGCAAAATCGGCGAAATGTCTACTAAGACAGGCTTAAAAATTTCCGAAATTAAAGATGTAAATCGTCGTGCTTCTATCGGTGAAGCAAAAGCAAGACGTGCTAAGAAAGAAATGGTGGAAGCTAACCTGCGTCTTGTTATATCGATTGCTAAAAAATATACTAACCGTGGTTTACAGTTCTTGGATCTTATTCAGGAAGGTAATATTGGTTTGATGAAAGCGGTTGATAAGTTTGAGTATCGTCGCGGTTATAAATTTTCAACTTATGCTACATGGTGGATACGCCAGGCGATTACGCGTTCTATTGCCGACCAAGCAAGAACAATTCGTATACCGGTTCATATGATTGAAACAATCAACAAGTTGAACCGTATATCTCGCCAAATGCTTCAGGAAATGGGTCGTGAGCCTACACCTGAAGAGTTGGGTGAGCGGATGGATATGCCAGAAGACAAAGTGCGTAAAGTACTTAAAATCGCGAAAGAGCCTATTTCAATGG
>ENA-OSET01000702-OSET01000702.1-sediment-metagenome-genome-assembly--contig:-NODE-702-length-36678-cov-28.957132_pt1 | contig 36678 bp, 31 predicted proteins | sample MGYA00237882_ERZ534229 | MGnify/ENA primary metagenome ERZ534229 (study PRJEB26408, sample SAMN06266212) | sediment metagenome | isolation source: Hudson Canyon methane seep mesocosm | place... | reverse complement strand
AGAGTTACTAACCCCATCTCTTTCCTTAATTGAAGATGGTCTTAGAATTACTATGGTTTGGACAGAAGTGTCCAATGCGACGGGATATAAAATACATTACGCAACCTACCCAGATAGAAGTGAATCAGGCGTGTTAGATATTGGTAATTCAACTAGTTTTTCAGTTGAATTATGGGATAGAGCTGCTTTTTTTGTAAATGTTGAAGCATACAATGAAGATCGTAATAGCAATCTTTCAAATACGGTTGACTTTATATTGAGTGAAAGAGATATTTTACCAGAACCAGAACCAGAACCAGAACCAGAACCAGAACCAGAACCAGAACCAGAACCAGAACCAGGTTTAGATTTAAATGGTACTTGGGAAGGAACTGCAGTCAGTTCAAAAAGTAATTGTTCAGCTAGTTTTAGTGGAAATGTAATCCAAAATAACAATACACTTTCAGGTGAAGGTGATATCAGTGGTAATTGCCTTAGTCAAACATTTCATGGAACGATTGATGGAAGTATTTCTGGTGACCAGGTAACATTTGGTGTTGCATCAAGTAATGGTCAAGCTGTCACGTTTGAAGGGGTTGTTCAAGGTTCTAGAAGTGCAAGTGGTACTTATACATGGGCTAGTATTGGTGATCAAGGGACTTGGACGATGCAAATTAGTAATACACCTATTAGCGTTCGATAAAAGGTAAAAAGGAAGGGTTAAGATGAAAATAAAAATTACAATTGCTCTTTGCATTCTTAATTTACTGATAGTAAATACTGCATATGCCCAATTTGATTGGGGAAATGCCGCAGGTGTTTGCTCTGGATCAGGACATTTCAACCAACCTATTGTAGAAAATGGTGTGATTGAGGTTGGGGCAATCATTTCTGGAAGAACAGGCGTTGAGATTAAGTTAACTTCAGATAGAGATGTTGATGTTCGGCTATATGATAAAGCATCAGGAACAGCTATAGTTGAATGGCCAGATGGTTTGCTCAATGAGCATGACAGAGCCTCAGTCAGCTATAAAGATATGAGAGTTAAGTGGTCTGGCTACAAAGGTGACTGCCCAAACTTCTCTTATGAAACCTACGACTATAGTGTATGTGCCACAGGAACGAGTCCTGGAAATGAGTATATCAATATAGATGAAACCACAAGAGAAATGAACATGAAAGCGTTTGGTTTTCAAGCGGGAAATGCTCTTGTAGAATACAGCTGGCAAGGAACCATGGGCTGTGTGGAAGGTGAAACGGGTCCAGCTGAAAGTGGTGCTGATACATTTCAACAACCAATAGCACTTGATGAATCAGTCGTAGTTGGTGAACTGGTTCCTGGGTTAACAGATGTTTATATAGAATTACTCTCTGATAAGGATGTAGATATACAGCTATTTGATGGTAATACAAAAATAATAGAATGGCCAGATGGCCTGCTGAATGGACCTGAACGGGATCATGTCTCCTATGGTGATTTACGAATTGAATGGTCTGGATATAAAGGCGATTGTCCAAATTTCTCATATGAAACTTATGACTATTCTCAGTGTGTAAATGGTACTAGTCCAGGTAATGAATATATTAGTATAACTGGGACGCTTGATAGACCCCTTACGATGAAGGCTTATGGGTTTAGGGATGGTGTGGCTACTGTTAATTATTCTTGGGGTGGAGAGCATTTTTCAACAGCTATAAATGAACTTGGTGTTTATGCTGGTGGAACTGGACTAGGGACAGTGTATAGCGTTGACTCATCTGGTAATAAAGATGGGGTTGTTGTTTGTTCTAATTTACTAAAACAACCCTGTATTATAAATTTAAACAATGGAACTATCAGGCTTCTTGCAGCAGCAAATGATGGATCAATGCTGGCAGATTGGGGAGGAGGTTGTAGAGAACAAATTGGAAATGTATGTACTTTAAATATACAAAATGGGTCGTTTCAGGTATCTGCAGACTTTGAATTAACGCAACCCACAAATGATGTTCGAACAGCTGATGAAATCATGTCAAATATTGCATTTCTTGAAATAGCAGATGATGCTGGTAGTACAATTATTAGGCCAATATCAGGAGTTTTAGCTTCAAAGAAATACTCATGGATTAAGGATGCTATTCCATTAAACAAGGCTGGAAATTATCGAGGTATGATTATAAATGCAAAAGCAAATAAAATTTTTGCTTTTACTGGCAAAGCAACTACAGTAATACAAAATTTTGCTATTGCATTAGAGTTTGGTGTTCAACTATATAGTGATGGTGATCCTATTTATGATAACAATATGTCTCACACAGAAAAACAAGTTAGGGTTCAATCGAGGATTGCTGGAGCAAGTGCTAGAACTTTAGGGCGAGTATTTATTTCACCTATTCGTGCCATTTCTACTATGCTAACTATTAGAAATTGGGTTAGCCCTTCATATTGGTTAAATTACAATATTTCTCAACAATTTGACCAAAATGTTAATTTTATAAATGATTTGGCTGATGGAATTGAGGTTTATATTGATACGATATTTAGTGATGGTAATTTTTATGATTTTATTGTTATCAGCTCAGACCGAATAGTAGAAACTATTTATGTTACGCATCCCCCAAATAGCTTATAAATGGACATAATAAATCAAAAAAATAAGGTACTAGGTCTTTCGGTGCCACATTTTATGAAGCTTACAATTTGTGATAGTTCTGATTATCGGTAGGTGAAAGTCATGATCACCTACCGAATGTTTCGCCCATAAGTTTGTGAAAAACACCAATGTGATGGACAAGTAAGGCACTATCATCAATTGATAGGAGTCATTTTAGTAACCCCAACTACAAAGAAGTCATTCCTCTGGCCCCCTGAGCCCATTTCAAAATGACGGGGCGAATAAGAATGATTGTGAACGTAATGTGATAAAAAACGGTTTCTTAAAGACTCCTGACGCCGAACACCCGCACATGAAATTTATTGTCATTGAAGATGCTTGGATATCCAATGCCCTCTCACATATTACTTGCACTCTAATACTGGAATCAGCTTCCGGGGTAAAAACAGGTTCAGGAAACACCCAGCACTAATCGAACGCTGCAGGAGATACAGCACGCTATTCTAACCGCATTTAAGAATTTTCTAAAACATTTTCTATTTTATGGCGAAGATTCGAGAGTTGATCAGTAATATAACTTTTTGGTTTACTGCCTCTGTTTTGTACCTGATGTAATTCATGTGTTAGGTTGAGTGCTGCTAAAACAGCTATTCTATCGACACCATTAACGGTACCAGAATCGCGAATTTCACGCATTTGCTCATCGAGTTCTTGTGCTGACTGAAGTAATGTTTCTTGTTCGTCTTCAGAGCAAGCAATTCTATAATCTTTACCTAATATAGTAATGGAGACTGGTTGCCTTTTAGTTTTTACACTCATGAGCCATGTTCCATTGATTTTAATCGTGTAATCATTGCTTCAACACGGGTTCTTGCAATCGTTGTTTTTTCCAATAGCTTGGCTTTTTCTCTGACCAGCTCATCTTGTTTAGTCTTCAATGTACTGTTTTCATTTTTGACTGAACTGTATTTTTCGATTAGCGTATCAAGCTTTTCTTCAAGGTCTTTTAATTCTGTAGATGTGTCTTTTTCTATATCCGACATGGTAATTGTTGTGTAGTTAAAACTGACTTAAATCATTAGTATAATAAATGAAAACTATTACCGCATGTTAGCACAATCAGAATGCTTTTTAGATGAAAGTATTCTTTTAATGAGATGAAGTCGGTGAAATAACCACATGAATATGAGTCTAAGGAAAAAGACAAACAATGAACTATATTCTATGTTTGAGTTTTTCCCACATGAAAAGCTGAGGTGTGTGTTTTAGTTTCTTTTCATGACTTGTAGAGGCTAGCCATACACCTGAATCATTAAAGCTAAAAAAAGGAAGTAAGTCTTGTCGTTGCTTTATAGAGATAATGTCAGGAATTAAGTTGTCTAAAATTGTTGGGATGGCATGAGGATGCGAAAAATATGATAAAACCATATGGGCCTGATTATATTTCAAAGCTTTTACATAGGTGATTCGTAATTTATGTTCAGGGACTCCCAGTTTTATTAAAGAATAATACTTAGCAATGGAATAATCTTCACAGTCACCTGCTCCTTTTGATAAAACTTCATAGGGAGTCGCCCAATAGTCTTTAACTCCCCATAAATTAATATCATTAGCAAAACTTATCTGTTGATTGAAAAAATTATTTACTTGAATTAATTTTTCTTTCTCGGATAAAAATTTTGAGGTTTGTATTAATTGTTGCCATTGTTTTATTCTTATTAACGCTTCAGAATAATGTTTTGTTTGGTTTTTTTGTAGTAATGCATCACTACTTTTCAATGTCGCAGATGATTCAAATACGCTTAATAGTCCTATGAGAAAAATGATTGATTTAATATTGCTTTGCTTAAAGAGGTGGAAACTAAGTCCTTGTAGCATTAAAATTTTTATCCTTATTAAAAACTACAGATGTCCATAAACAAAAATGCCTATGCCTACTGAATACTTGTTTGTAGTCGTATTACTTATTCCTAATGGTAAGAAAACTCTTGTTAGAGGTTAGAGGAGTGAAATGAATGGATGATTATGTAAACAGAGACTATCTTTTCCATAATAATGAGGGGATAGATAGCAGGATCAGATAGAGTCTGTTTAATTTTTTTAGATTAGTTTTTCAAAGAATAGATTTTTTCAAATTCTTCAACATCCAGTTTTTGATCTTTATTCAAGTCGAGCCTGTCCCAGCTTGCGATGATCTCCATAGATGATGTTGCTTCTGTTTTACTCAGTGATCCGTCTTTGTTGGTATCAAGAGTGTTCCAAAGGTTTAAGTTACTTGGTTGTTTTTTTGCCTGATCTATTCCGGAATCAGCCGTACTTTTTGTTTGAAGCAAGTTTGATACAACTTTTTGCTTTGCTTCTACTGATTCTGTATTGATTTCAGCTTGGGCTGTTGTTGAAAGTAAAGCAATAGATAAGATAGTTAATATGTTTTTCATGTGCGCCTCGTTATTAAATTAATTGAGATTTACTGAATATATTGATTCAGTTATCTCAGTAATTAGCAAAGGCTGTGCCATTTTATGAATTACTGCATGGAATGCTGATAAGCAACGGGAGGTGGTCTTTATTGATAAATCTATAATGGTTTTTATCAGATATTTATTGCTTGGTTTGTCTCAATTACCCGACAGTAAAAAATGGTGGCTAAGTAAGGAATGGCACTTTTATTGTGAATATAGGCTGGTTATTTTTCATGTTTAATGTAATTGATTGATATTAAATGACATTAAATTCATTGTTATTTTAGTCGTGCAAGGACGACATTTTTAGGTCAGAAAAAAAAGAAAGCATAAATCAGCGACAAAATGAGTGCAAAACCTGTTTTTGTCGTTGTTGTTGAATGGTGACAGGTACTGAGAGAGTCGATGGAGGTTGTTGTCAGTTTTTAAATTGGGCAGCTTTAAGAGCATGACGATCTAGTAATCGATAAAACTCAGTTCGGTTGCGCTTGGCTAAGCGAGCGGCTTCAGCGACGTTACCATTGGCTAATTGAAGTATTTTTATTAAATAGTCCCGTTCAAAATTCTTTTTTGCATCGCTAAAGCTGATAAGGGTTGTTTGTTTTTCTTGCAATGCTTTTTCAACCAGACTTACTGGGATAAGCGGAGTTGTAGCAAATGTACATACGTGCTCAATCACATTTTTCAGCTGTCTGACATTGCCTGGCCATTGATAGCTAAGCAATAGCTCCAATGCCTCATTCGACAGCCCTTTTGCAATAGGTGGTTTCTTAGGGTTGCTATTGGCGATGAAGTGTTTGGCTAATAAAGGAATATCTTCAAGTCTTTCAGTCAAGCGAGGTAAAGACAAAGTCACAACATTAAGGCGATAATAGAGATCCATGCGAAAACGTTCCTCTGACGTCAGTAGCTGCAGGTTTCTATGGCTAGCTGAAATAATTCTGACATCAACTTTAATTACTTTATTTGCTCCAACGGGACGAATTTCACCTTCTTGTAGGACGCGTAATAATTTAACTTGGAATGACAGTGGCATATCTCCAATCTCATCAAGAAATAAGCTACCACCATCAGCGGTTTCAAATAATCCTTTTCGGTTGGCAGATGCGCCTGAAAAAGCACCTTTACAATGACCAAATAACTCTGATTCCAGCAGGTCTTCGGGTATAGCGCTACAATTGACTGCTATAAATTCTTTGTTACTGCGAGGGCTTGCTTTATGAATGGCCTGAGCGATGAGTTCTTTCCCAGAGCCACTTTCCCCGTGGATAAAGACACTAATGTCACTATGAGCAACTCGTTGAACCTCTCGAAGTAGATTTTCCATAATGACACTACGAGTTATTATGCTTTCTCTCCAGATGTCTTTTGTATTTTTATCTAGGTTCGGAGCAGTATGTTTGTTGAGTTTAAAGGCTTGAGCAATCAGTTCAAGTAGTTCTTTACTGTCAATCGGCTTGGTTAGAAAGCCAAAAACGCCTTGCCGTGTTGTCGATACGGCTTCTTTTATTGTGCCATGTGCAGTAAGAATAATAACGGGTAGGGTCGGGTATTGTTCTTGTATATGATTAAAGAGTGCTAGCCCATCCATTTCCTCCATTCTTAAATCTGTAATAACTAGCTGTGGAAGAAAGCTAGGAATTAATGCAACCGCTTGTTCGCCGCTTTCGGCTGTTTTTACTTCGAGGCCTGTTGCTCTTAGTCGTACAGAAAGTAATTTAAGTAAGCTAGGGTCGTCATCAACGAGTAAAACTTTCTGATCCTGAAAGCTGTTTTCAATGGGCTTATTCATTATCTAGTTTTTTGTTGATATTAGTTTCAATTGCTTTAAGGGCTTGTATCTTAGAAATAACTTGCTGTAATTGAGTTTCTGTTTCATTCAATTGGTTTTGGAGATTGTTGTTGGACTTTTTAAGTGTTTTAATTAATTGAATTTGATTCTTATTTAGCCACAACACTTGCGGGTGAATGCCAGGCGTATTTTGAATCGTTTTCATTAGGCGTAGTGTTTTATTTAAGCTCAGGCAGCTCAAATGAGAATTTAGTGAATAGACTAGTAGCCAGGCAGTTTCCCATTCAGGACGCTGCTGATATTTTTGTTTCAAGGTTATGCATGCTGCTTTTTGTTGTTGGTTGTTAAGCTCTTGATACTGCATGCCCAGTAAAAACAAATTGCTAAGCTGCTGTTGATCTGCTGTGTTATCTTGGGTTGAAGGGTATGGCATATAAGCACTTAAGCTTTGACAGCCTTGCGACATCAAAAAAAGAGATGTAAACAATAGTTTAATTAATGGATGCATTATTGAGAGCTTAAATTGGTTGGTATAAGTAAATGAAATCGTGCGCCACAGAATTTTTTATTAGCTTGTAATAAGTCAATTGAGCCGTTATGTGCATCAAGGTAATGTTTAACTAAAGCAAGTCCCAGGCCAGAACCTTTAACATTCCATGATTGAGGAGAAATTCCTTGGTAGAAGTCTTTGAAAATCAGTGGTTTTATTTTTTCATTTATGCCTGGGCCTTGGTCTTCAACGGTTAGTTGTACAAGGTTACTCTGTGTCTTTAGGGTTAGCCCGATGGTGCTACCTTGTGGTGAAAACTTAAGGGCATTAGAAAAAACATTACTGATGATTATTTTGAGTTTATCGTAATCAGCGTTGACTTTGACTGAGCTCACGTTGCGGATAACCGTTATATTTTTGCTTCGAAGCAGTAATTGATATTCAGTAACAATTCGTTCAAGTAAAGGCGCTAACTCAAAAACAGACTGGTTTAGCTCAGTCTGAGTGGAGATGGTTTTTTGGTATTCTAATAGGTTCTCAACTAAATCATAAATAGTGATGTTGCTCAGTTTCATTAAGCGGATGATTTCTTGTTGTTCAGCATTAAGTTCGCCTACAACGTTTTCTGCCAACAAATTGGTACCTTCTTTTAGTGTGGCTAAAGGTGTTTTTAGTTCATGAGAAATGTTTCTGATGAATTGCTGCTTTTCATATTCTAAACGGTTAAGCTTTTGTCTCAACCACTCAAGGTCTAGCCCAATTTCAGTTAAATCATGGGGGCCTTTGATAGAAATAGGCTGCTCAAAGCCTTCTTCACCTAGATTCCGGATAGCTTGTCCGATACCTTTAATAGGGCGAGTTAATAAGTGGACGAATGTTAAACCGAGTAACAGGGCTAGGGGGATGCTAATAAAAGTAGAATAAACAAGTCTTTGGAGAACGCGTTCAGCAATTTTAGATAACGAATTCGCTTCTATACCGACTCTTTTTTCTCCTTCGGTAAGGAGAAGTCTTGCCTGGGAAGTTAATTGGTCAAATGTATTTAAATCAGCTTTCGCTAATGTTAATTGATTATTAGCTGAATGACGTAATATTTTTTGATGTAAAAGGCTTTCATTTTGTTGTAATGAATTTAATTGGCCGATTAAATTTTGATTTAGTTCGTTGGACTTTAATGATTTAACAACCGTTAAAAATTTACTACGATGGTCTTGATAGGAGCTAAAAATATCTGGCTCATTGAGTACCTGAAACTGCCGAATACTGCGTTCCATCGATATCAAACGATCTAGAATAATACGGCTGTTTTCTGTTGAGTTAACTGTTTGGAATAAAGTTTTCTGACTTTTTTGCGTATAATTGCTCACTTCTATAACAGAATAAATAATGGCAAAAATGAGAGGAAGGGTCACAATGACAAAGGTTGCCAAGGCCCACTGGTAAAGAGAGCCAATAACAAAAATCTTGTAATTTGGAATGTTGCTTTTGTTCACAGGCTGAGGTGTATAAATAGAGAAGAGAATGGTTGTTGCATTTGATTGCAGTCTATCACTCTGTATAAGCCAAAATAAACCTTATTCTAAGGTTTGTGAAGCAGTTTGCGGGTTAAAGAAAGATAAAAGCAAATACCTTGCGATATAATTCATTATTAAACCGACTTTGATTAGGATTATCCAAAAATGGCTTATCAGACAATTAGTAAGATTTTACAGAAAAATGATGCGGAAATTACCGTATCAGAAGCACATGGACTAGCAACCGGAATGTTATGTATTGATTCTCAGATCGATGCAATTAATTGGCTGACTGAATTGTTCCCTGAAGACATTGTATTAGATGATGAGGACAAAACGATTTTGTTCGGGTTGTTTGAACAGACGCGTAAACTATTAAGTGAGGAAGATAATAGCTTTAGGTATGATCTTTTCTTACCCGGTGATGACGAGATATTGAGTGAACAGTTAGCAGCAATACGATACTGGTGTGAAGGCTTTTTATTTGGTATTGGTTATTCACGGTCATCATCTGATTGGCCAGGGGAAACCGGTGAAATTATGAAAGATATTGTTGAATTCACCAAGCTTGAAACGGATGTCGAAGATGATGATATGGATGAGGATGAAAAAGATGAGCAGGATGGCGCATTAATAGAAATACAGGAATATTTAAGAGCGGCTGTTATGATGGTCAAAGACCAGTTAGCAGAAGTCAATGATGGACAGCAACATTAATAGTTAGCCGTAATGAATAAAACTGAATTTAAGAAACGACGAAAAAATTTAATGCTACAAATAGGCAAAGGTAATATTGCTTTAATAGCGAGTGCGTCAAGTCATACACGAAACCGAGATGTTGAATTTCCATTCAGACAAGACAGTGATTTTTATTATTTAACCGGTTTTAATGAGGCAGACTCGTTGGCTGTGTTTATTCCTGGCCGTGAGCAGGGCGAATATATTTTATTTTGTCGGGAGTTTGATGAGAAAAAAGCCTTGTGGGAAGGTGCTCATGCGGGACTAGAGGGAGCAACTGAACATTACGAGGCAGATGATTCATTTCCTATCGATGATATGGATGAAATATTGCCTGGAATGCTGGAAAATAAAAACAAGGTGTTTTATCCGATGGGTAGAGACAGTGATCTCGATCATCAGCTATTAGAATGGATAACGCATATTAGAAAACAATCCAGAAATGGTGTTAATGCTCCAGGGGAGCTGGTTTCACTAGAACATATCTTGTACGAAATGCGATTGTTTAAAAGCTCAGCAGAACTTAAGTTAATGCGCAGAGCGGCAGATGTCTCTTGTGTAGCGCATAAGCGTGCAATGCAGCAATGTAAAGCGGGTTTGTATGAGTATCAAATTGAAGCAGAAATCGTACATGAGTTTATGCAAGAAGGCTTAAGGTACGTGGCTTATCCATCGATTGTTGCCGGTGGAAAAAATGCTTGCGTGCTGCATTATGTTGATAATAAAGATAAGCTAAAGAAAGGTGATTTGTTGCTGATAGATGCCGGTGTTGAGTGTGATCATTATGCAGCAGATATTACACGGACTTTTCCTGTTTCTGGAAAATTTAGCTTAGCGCAAAAACAATTATATCAATTAGTTCTTGATGCTCAATATGCAGCTATTGAACAGATTCAGCCGGGTAATCCCTGGAATAAAGCGCATGATATTTCTGTTGAAGTTTTAACTAAAGGGCTAGTTAAACTGGGGTTATTAAAAGGGCGCGTTTCAAAGCTAATCAAGGATGAAAAATACAAACAGTTTTATATGCACAGAATTGGACATTGGTTAGGGATGGATGTTCATGATGTGGGTGATTATAAGGTGGATAATGAATGGCGTTTACTTGAGCCAGGCATGGTTTTAACCATAGAGCCTGGTCTGTATATTCCAGCCGATTGTGAAACAGTGGATGTCAAATGGCGAGGAATAGGTATTCGAATAGAAGATGATGTACTGGTGACCAAAGAGGGACATGAAATATTGACGCATGCTGTCCCAAAAGAAATCAATGAAATAGAAACTTTAATGCAGGCAAGCTATGCAGTGTGATTATGATGTTTTAATAGTGGGTGGAGGCTTGGCTGGCAACTGTTTGGCTTTGGCACTGAATGAATCGGGTTTGAAAATCGCTTTAATTGAAGCGCACACGCGGCAACAATTACATGATTCACCCGCAGGAGATCGGGCCTTAGCATTATCTGCAGGTACGGTTACGCTTTTAAAAGCATTAGATGCCTGGAACGGTGTTGAGAAATTAGCAACAGCGATTAAAGATATTCATATTTCAGATCGTGGTCATTTTGGTAAGGCGCGATTATCCGCAAAAAAATACCGGGTTGATGCGTTGGGCTATGTGATTAGTGCCAGAAATATTGAAGATCATATGGCAAAGCTTGTCGAACAGGCAGGCATAAAACAGTTTTGTCCTGCGCGGGTCGTGGGCTTTATGTCTGGCCCTGACTCCGTCAATGTGAGTTTGAAGCAAAACGATCAGTCTATCAATTTGTCAGCAAAATTATTAGTGGGTGCGGATGGGGGGCAATCATCCGTCAGGCAGTTATTAGAAATTCCACAACAAGTGACTGAATATGGGCAAACGGCTTTAGTGACTACGGTTAAATCCTCACTGCCTCATAACAATGTCGCCTTTGAACGGTTTACCGCTTCAGGCCCTTTGGCAATGTTACCTGTGAATGCTGAAGAGTGCTCAGTTGTATGGACGCGAACACATGAGGAAGCCGATGATTTAATGGCTATTAATGAAGAGGGCTTTTTGGAGCAGCTACAAAGCTGTTTTGGGTATTCACTCGGTGAGTTATCTTTATCTGCTCCTCGCAGAGCATTTCCATTAACATTGATCCGTGCGGAAAGTATGATTTCCGGGCGTACAGTTATTATTGGTAATGCGGTACATCAATTACACCCAGTCGCAGGGCAAGGCTTTAATTTAGGTATTCGGGATGTCGTTCAGCTGGCAGAGATGGTGCAAAAACAGCATCTAAAACAGGCGGATATTGGTGGTCCGAGTTTACTAAAAGCATACGCTGAGGCAAGACAAAAAGATCATGACCAAACCATTGGCTTCACTGATAATGTGGTCAAAATATTTTCTACAGAGTGGTTGCCAGTAGCGGCAGCACGAAGTATTAGTTTGGCGATAATGGATCATATTCCTATGGCAAAATCAGTTCTGGCTAAACATGCGATGGGGCTTGCCGGTCGGTTACCTAGAATAGGAAGTAGAGGATAAGTATGGCTGAACAATTTGAAGTGATTATTGTGGGTGGAGGGATTGTTGGCGCAACGACAGCATGTGCTCTGGCTCATGCCGGAATTAAAGTGGCTTTGCTTGATATGTTTAACCCAAAAAGGCAATGGTCAAATGAAGAACCGGTAGATATTAGAGTCTCTGCTTTAACAAAAGCGTCGCAGAATATTCTACAAACAGTCGGTGCATGGGACGGCATGGTACAGCGAGGTGTTTGTGCCTATAAAGATATGCGAGTCTGGGATGCCAAGGCGGATGGGGCATTGCATTTTGACTGTGCCGATACGCCTTTTAATGAATTAGGACATATTGTAGAAAACCGAGTAACGGTTGCCGCGCTATGGGACAAGCTGGAAACTTTATCGTCAGCAACTTGTATTAGTGATGCCAAAGTCGCGGAGATGAGCTTAATAGATCAAGGACGTGAGCTTATATTGGAAGATGGTCGAAAGTTATCGGCAAATTTGATTATTGCGGCAGATGGTCGGGACTCATCACTGCGTGCAATGGCGGGAATTGATGTGACTGGCTGGCCATATAATCAAGATGGCCTAGTGGCAACAATCACGACAGAAAACAGCAATCAACTCACAGCATGGCAGCGATTTTTAGATGAAGGACCATTGGCTTTCTTACCATTAAGAACTGGACAGTGCTCAATTGTCTGGACCTTGAAGTCAGAAACTGCCCAAGCTTATGTGAAGTTAAGTGATGATGAGTTTTTAGACAAATTAGAGCAAGCATCAGGGGGCATATTAGGAAAAATGCTGGCAACAGGGCCAAGAGGTGCATTTCCTTTGCGTTTCCAATATGCAAACCGTTATACGGAGCAGTCGTTTGCATTAATAGGGGATGCGGCTCATGCCATGCACCCATTGGCAGGACAAGGGGCTAATGCTGGCTTACTTGATGCAGCAGCAATCGCAGAATGTGTGATAAAAGCGAAGCAAGCAGGAAGACCGATAAATAGTACAAAGGTGCTTCGGCAATACGAGCGTTGGCGCAAAGGCGATAATTTATTGATGATGTCCAGTATGGATGTTATTAACAGAACTTTTGCAACAAATGCACTACCGCTAGTATCAACACGGTCTGCAGGTATGAATGTGATTAATAAAGTGCCTTTTATTAAAGCGTTATTTAATGATCATGCCATGGGGTTAAGAGATGATTTGCCGGACTTGGCAAAAAAACAAGTTTGTTGGTAGTGTAACTATCTGTTATTTTAGGCGTTAGAGTTAAATATAATAAAAAAACCTGAAACTTAATGGTTTATGGGTTCTAAAGAAAAAACGCTGGTTTATAAAATGATATTCTTTTTAGGGTATTCGGTGGTAAGTGGTTTTGATATAGCAATAATAATAAAATGAGGAAGGGCTATGGCAGAAATATTATTTATTTTAGTAACGGTTTACGTTGTTTATGTAGTACACAGTGTGGTTTCGGGGGATTATAAAAATAAGGTTAAACCTATTATTACCCCTAAGGCAGAGGTTATAAAAGTTAAAACTGCTGTGAAAGAAGAGCCAAAAAAACCAGTTACTGTTAAGAAAACGACAGTTAAAAAAGCAGTTGCTAAAAAAACTGTGACTAAAAAAGCACCTGCAGTCAGGGCAAAAGCCAAGCCAGCAAGTGGTAATTTACGAAACCCAGAAACACAAGAAGTGGTGAAGGTAGCCAATAGTTACCGAATGACTAAACGATGGATTAAAGAAGCGCTAGTAACAGAAGGCTTGTTAGATAAAGTATATAAAACCAATGAATTAGACGACGCTGCAAAAGCAAAAATCAGTAAGGCTCTTTTGAAACTGGAAAAAATAGAAAAGTATCAGGCATAAACCGTACTGAGCGAGTTTTGAACTTAATGTATAGGCCGTTGATATATCAGGCGTGGTGATGCACTTTATCAGTAGCCACTCCTGTTTTTATCTGTATTTGTGCCTATACCGAACTACTCTATCGTTGCAGGGTTAATAGGCATTGTTTTACTCTAAGTGATTGCTAGTGGCTATTAATTATCCTAAAAGAACTCGCAGTATCAAACGTGATCTAGTTATTATTCCAGTTTCGTCGTTAAAAATTGCATAAAATTTCATGACTTGCCATGCTTTAAATCGTGCTGAATCAGTGGAAGAAGTTTAAGTTTTGTTGTCTTGGAATATTAAAAAAACAAAGCCGTCAAATAAGGTAAGTGTGTGCTTCAATAAGCGCTTAGCCTTTAGAAAAATAGTGTAGCCAGTGAAGTAAGATGAGACAGGAATAGGATTTATTTCTTAGGTTTTTTAAATATATTTATAAAATACAGGTGAAAAAAAAGGGGGATAAAAAAAATACCTGATGTTGAAATCCTAAACCAATGAGGGCTTAGTTGACTTCGAAGAAAAGAGACTGTTTCATTGTAATATTCAGTTAGAAGAATACCTCCCATTAGAGCAAGAGAGCTCACTACAACAAAAGACAACCATCTCTCAAACTTACCCTTGGTGTGTCGGGATAAAATAAAAATACCGAAAAGAATAAGAAATACAAAGAGCGCTAATATCAGGGATGATTGTTTTAGTTCAGGTGACCATGAAAACATATTAAAGCTTATGATGAGAATCCCTCCTGACCAGTAGAGAAAAAACCCCAATAATAACCAAAGACTGCTAATTATAAAGCTGCATTTTAATGAAGCTGGCATAGGATCTACCTCTAGAAACTTGAATTTAGGTGTTTGTGTATGAATGTTGGTCTTTTTGCATCATAAAATCAAGGGCTATTTGAGAATATGTATGGCCTTGTTCAGCTGATTTAATAAACTATTTTTGGACTTCAAGTAAGTTTTGGAGGGTTCCTCGTTCACTAAGATGCATATAACCAACAGAAGACTGGGCGTGGTTGCTTGCCATAGCGGTCTTTAAACTACAAATTACCACTCAAAAATTTTTATTATTTCCTGTTCAGGATACAATTCTGCATTACATGTGTTAATACAGAGTTTTTCAAACTCATCCCTGTACTAATGGAGAGGAACTTTAGACTGGTTTTTGGTAATGGATGGCGAAACTATCTGAAAGAATATATTACAAATGAAATTAATAAAAAACTGGGTGTTATTGATACTTTATGCCTTAGCTACAGCATACCTTTTTCAGAACGTTGCATACAGTTGGCCTTATGCTGGTGATATTCAAACGCTTCTGTTTTTACTCGTTGGACCAGCATTAGTTTATCAACTGTTATTTATTTCTTATACATTCCTATTCAAAAGCCTGCTCTCCAAAACTTTCTTATTAAGGATAATTAGTTTTTTTGTGGGACTTGGTCTAGCAGGAAGTCTGATGAGCTATAGTTCCTCATTGCCAATGAAAAGGTTTGAAACAGTTTATCAAAATATGCCAAGTTATATTGATTTGACAAAAACAAATCCCTGTTTAATACGTTTTTGGCAAACAGATGAGGTGCTTAACTATAATCAAACGGTTAATAAATTTATAGGGAAAAATAATAAGCCTATAGGACGGCTCTGGTATAACAAATTATTGTTTATTATTGAGCTCAGGGGCGGTGGGGAGATTGGTACGGATGGTAGTACTATCTTCTTTAATTCTACGACGAAACAATGGGTGTTTTTTGATAATGAAGATAAGGAAAAGCGAACCCTATTTTTGTCAACTATTTCCAGCTTAAAAGAGTGCCACTTTTAAAGTAGTATCAATATTTTGGACTATTGCTTAAAGAGCTAATAAATATGACAAAAATTAGAAAAAATACTAATACGATTGAGATTGTTTCTGGGGGAGGCTGCTCAAGAGTGTTTGGAATTCCATTTTTTTTAATTGGCTTTATTATCTTTGCCGATATATTTACCGAGCATGGCTTACAATTTCACAATGATTCATTTGATGAGGCAATTCAAGGCTTTTTTTCTTGCATATTTATGGCCGTGGGGATTGGCTTAATATTTGGCTCTGTGCGTATAGCGATTGACCGAAATACACAATCAATCAAGCAATACATCCAGCTTTTTTTTCGTAAGAATATCTACGTCACTCCCTTTACAGAAATTAGTGCGCTGACATTAAAACAAGAAGATGAAGATGGGTTTGTCTTGTTGCTAAAAGGAAAAGATAGAAAGCTAACTTTATTTGAAAGTAGCGATAGTTTAATTATCTATCAATTAGCCTGTGATAGTGCTATATACACAGGGATAAAGCTTGATAATCAAATAGGAAATATTACTCAGCAATATAATAGTGCAGAGTTATCTGGTGATCGTTATCTTACAAAGCCCTCATTTAAAGGCGGAGGTAATTTACTCTTAGCTATTTTGATGACAAGTGTCTTTTTTTATATCTCTACATTCAGTGACAACTGGTCATGGAGTCGCCTCAATGATTTAAATAATAATATCGTTTATGTTGAGTTTCCTGAAGAATTATTTATCTATGATCAGCCTGGGAAATATGATTTAGGACTCTCTTTTTATCAATATAAATCCTCACTATTTGGTAATGAACAAAAGCAATATCTGCAACTAGAACCCAAGCAGTATCAACTGTCTGTTCAAGCACTTGATGGTTTTGCTAAACAGGCAGTGTCAATTGTTGATCAACAATTAATGATTAAAACAGCAGGAAGCTATCGAATTAATTTGACGGTTAATTCTGGTATAGATAGTCCGTATATTATTAGTGAATCTTCTAAAAAGAATACTCAAGCAATTGTGCTGGAACAAAGGAAAAACACTAATGCATGGGAGGCCGTTTCAATTGATAGGGTTCCTGTTAGCCTTCAACGAAGAGCTAAAATATTAATAGAACATTTTGCAGGCATGAAGTCTGTTAGCCTAGTTGATCATCAAGGCGATTACTACTTTAATGCAAGCTCTACATACCACACTAGAGGTAGTCCTGGGCCAAGGTTTTATTCACAATCGTATAAAATGCTTCTTGGTACAACAGAAAAATTGCCTTGGACTGCATTACGGATGCCGATTGTGAAGAACTTTTTACACAGTCATCAGGGAATGATCTATTCTTTTGGCGGGTATCATTTTGATTCCCATAAAAAGACGGGGAACTGGTTATATCTTCCTGAACAAGATCAATGGAATCAATTGTCTGCTACGCCATTATTACAGGTAGATAGTAATGAACAGTTAGCAGATGTCGTAGCCGTTTATTCGCTGAATGACGAATTGTTTGTAATGGTGCATACTCAGGATTATGCGTTGTATCAGTTTGATTTTACAGCGGAACAACAATGGCAATTGATTAAACAATTCTCCTTGCCTAAAAATAATTTAAATTGGCAATACTTTGATGATAAAACGTTATATTCTTATAAGACTAAAGTTTCAAGAAACCAATCGGAACAAAAAGAGTATAAAGGGTATATTCAATTGCTTGACTTGGATAGCTATCAAGTAAAAATTTTATCAATTACACCAAAAATAAATTATAAGCAGTCTAAATCACTGCTTTCACCAGAAAGATCAGATTTACTGGTTTTTTCAGATAAGCAGAAATTTTATGGCTACTATGAAGGGCAGTTTTACTTAAAAAGTGATATTTAGTGGTTTTTTATGTCTCTTTTTAGCAATTTCGAGTTAATTAATAGCAAATTACGGTGGTTAGAATGATAACGAATCAGCGAGTAGGTTGTTCAGTATCTAAAATATTAACTGTTATTTTGATGTTACTCTGTCTTCTAGGGATTGTTTTTTTTGGATCTTTATCGATTACCTGTCCTGATACATATACTCAATTAACGCCATCAAATAGATACTCACAAGTATTAGCACCATTAGAGTCAGCAAGATACAAAGATGTAGTCAGTCTTTCAGAGGCGCATAAACTATTTTTCCCTGTTGAATATATAAACCAGAGATATCAGTTAGTACTGAATTGGACGGCAACAGGCAGTAACGGAAAATATGATTCATTGAGAAGTAGAGTGAGTGCTTATAACTTTGCTATTGAGCACGGTTATCGCGGTCTTCAGTTGACACTGACTGGAATGGTTTATATTTACCTAGTATCATTGATTGCTGCAAGAAGAATCTATAACGGTGCCTGGATTAAGCTCAGTATTTGTGGCATATTTCTATGCTCATTGCTAACTTTTCCAACGGTGGCAGAAAGTATTAGAGAACGCTTTTATTTCTTCAGATTTTGGTACGTGCCTTTTTTCTGGACCCTGCCATTGCTTGTTATTGCAGCAGCACTGGTCGTTTCAAAACCAATAAAGTCAGCAAATGATTGCAATGTTAAGCCGAATAATTATAGCAATGCTGATATTGTTTTATTAATTATAAGTCCTCTACTTTTTGTTCCTAACTTGGCTAGGGATCTTGTTCCATGGCTTTATCGAGACTATATTTTTCGTTCACTTGTTGACGCTGATATCGGAAAATATTTATTTGATACACCTGCTGCTTTTGTTACTAACTTGGCCAGTGATTTTATTGCAGAAGGTTATCCTGACATTGCCTTTTTTCATTTATCTTTTGATGCTGATATATGGGGGAATTCATTTTATACATTTGGTGTTTTAATCTTTTCTGTTCTAGTCATTTTAAGCATTCGTAGTTTAGGCACTAGAAAAACAGTTGAAATTGAAGCTAAAGGATACAAGGAAAACGCTGTTCATCGAGTTGCCATATATCCCCATATATTTATTACATTAATTAGAATTGTTACAGTCATTGGCATTCCATTATGTATTTGGATATTCTATCGTCCATAATTTATGAAATAGAGGTCATGTTTCAGCTTATGAAGATGAGCAAATAATTATAAGTGGACTTGAAAAGGCAAGTGGTTAGGTTGTAGTTCAATTAATAGATAACACGGTGAAAGATTGGCTGAAAGCGACATGAAATTTAAATTCGAGACATACAAAATGGAGCCACTCATTATGCAGGGCTCCATTTGTATAAATGGTTATCATAATGCTAGCGAGTCCGTTTTTTTAACACATTCCTTTCGTCGTCTTCATCATCAAATGCACGTTCTAAACGTCTAGGGTTGATTTTTTTAGGCGTTTTAGAATAGGTTCTACCTCCCCAGCCTTTGGCTTTAGCAGAGCCAGAAAGTTGAGTGGTTTTTTTTAAAACCTTAGTTGGAGGAAGGCTTGTTGGCTCAATAGCCAATGCTGTGGAAATTAATGAGGAGCAGCTTAATATGACTGTGGCTATTATTCTTTTTTGCATTTTATCTCTCCAAAGTTGCTAATTAAAATTATAATTGAAAAAGTTTTATGCGCTGACTGTTTGCTACCTGAGTATAGTCCTAAATCAGATAAAACAGAACGCCTAATTCCTAGACGTGTGAGGGAAAGCAATATGATAAAAAATAAAGTAGTACGGCTTTTATTGATGTTGGTTCTTATTCCTGTATCTGCTGTTGCTGAGGAATGGGAGGATTTAAATAATCAGGTTTTTAAGGCTCAGAGTATCAACAATATTCCAAGGGCACTTGTTTTAGCGGAGCAGTCACTCAACTTAGCCACTAACAGTTTTGGTGCTCTACACCCTAAGACTTTAACTAGTATGAGCAACTTAGCGACGCTATACTTTTTTGATAAGCAATATAAAAATGCTGAAATTGTTTACCTTGAAACCTTAAAACTAAGAAAACGCGTGCTGGGCAATAAACACTTATCAACAGTAGCCAGTATAAATAACTTAGCAAGATTTTATTTTACGATTCATTCATATAAAAAAGCGGAACCTCTTTATGTAAGGCTCTTGGCCTTGACTACCGAATTATCAGGAAAAAGTGATTTAAAAACGATAGATATCGTATATGCGTTGGCAGTGACGAAAGAGAAACTGGGGAAGTTGAAAGAAGCTAAAGGCCTGTATGTAGAATGTTTAAGGCTAAGAATAGAGGTATTAGGTAATCAGCATCCCGATACTATCGCTAGTATGAATAACTTGGCCTTGATGTATTATTCTTTAGGTCAGTATGAAAAAGCTGAGCCTCTTTATCTACAAACACTATCGCTAAGGAAAAAGTTATTAGGTGATAAACACCGAGATACCTTCGTTAGTATGAATAATTTAGGTATGTTGTATTACTCGCAAGGTCTTTATGATAAAGCTAAATTACTTTTTATTAACGCACTGGAAGGCAGTAAGGCATTACTAGGAGAGCATCATGCTAATACATTAAGTAGCATGAATAACCTGGCTGTTTTATATGAAGCACAAGGGCATTATGAGAAAGCGGAGCAGATACAACTTGAGTCCTTGGTATTAAAAAAACGGTTTTTTGGTAAGCGCCATCCCAATACTTTAATAGCTATGAATAACCTAGCAAGCTTGTATGCATTACAAGCTAAGCATAAAAAGTCGGAGTCAGTTTTTTCTGAAGTCTTGGCTATAAAAAGAAAAGTATTGGGTAATAAACATCCGGAAACTTTAACGGGTATAAGTAACTTAGCAGCAGCTTTTGAATTGCAAGGTAATTACTCTAATGCTGAGCCTTTATTTATCGAAAGTTTAGCAACGAGCAGGGAGATTCTGGGAGAGCATAACCCTGATACTTTAGATAGAATGCGTTATTTGGCACTGTTGTACATCAATACTAAGCAATGGGATAAAGCCGATGCCTTATTGCTAGAGCATTTTCAGCTCAATAGTAAATTCCTGCAACAAGTCTTGTGGGGGGTAGGAGAAAAAACTAGGGCATCGTATATTCAACAGCAGGAATCTAATAAAAACACCTATTTTAACTTTTACAGCATGGAAAAGTCAGCCTTTGCAGCCGAAAGGGCTCTGAATGTATCGATGGGCTTAAAGGGGTTGCTGCAACGGATTAATGATGAAATTAATGAATTGAGTAGCGATTATCGAAAAAGTGATAAGCAGATAGCAAAATTAAATGAGAATATTGTTCGTATAGAAAAGCAGGTCGCGTTAATGAGTGCATCTGATAAACATGATGGCAAACAAGACTTGCATGAACAATTAAATACATTACAGAGAAAATTAGCAAGTAAAGTGATCACCTATCGCCATAAAACAGTTGATATTAATTATCAACAGCTTATGAATATGCTATCAGAGAAACAAGCGGTTATTGATTTTGTTATATATAGAGAAGCTGATTTTAAAACACATCTTTATAAGGATGAACAGCTTGTTGCGCTGGTAGCTATTCCAAAAAAGGGTATAGAGCTGGTTAAATTAGGAGGATTAATGCCTGTTACTGATTTAATGCAGATACTAAGAAAAGCTTTTGTTAAAGGTCAAGTAGAAAAGGAACCACAAAGTACTCGTGTAATAAAAGCCAAGCAGGCTTTATATGAAAAATTGTGGCAACCTTTGGAAAAGCACCTACAAGGAAAAACAAATATCTATGTTATTCCTGATGGCGTGCTACGACTGTTATCTTTTGAACAGTTAGAGGATGAAAATGGCCGAAAATTAAATGAAGCGATTACACTTTTTCAGCTTAAATCTGTATATGACTTAAGAAAACTTAATCCTGCAAAGTGAATGCAGGGTTGTCAGGTTTGTATGGTGACAATGTTTTTAACTTTTCGACCAGAAAAAAAAGGTATGTTTAATGTTTTTTGGTTGTTTTTTGTAGGAAAAAACATATTGTATTCTTATATTTCAATGGTATAAGTCGTTTTTAGGGCTGACGATGTTTCAATCGTTCATTTCATCTCAAGGCTGATTTCTAACTGTTTAAATCAGTTTCAATAGCGAGAAAAGTAAGTTAGAATCAAATGTAGTCAATAACGTAGTGAAATTTAAATAGTTAAAGGAAACTTAGGCATATGATGAAGAAAAAAATTGTAGGACTCTTTCTGATACTTTTTTTAACCACAGGGCTAGTTCAGGCACAAGACTGGTACGTCAAAGCAGGCACCAAAGGTGGCAAGGGTACAATAGAAAAACCATATAAAGGCATCTATAAGGCTCTTGATAAAGCCGTCAAGGGAGATGTTATCCATGTTGCACAGGGCGATTACTCTGGCAAATTACAATCTGGATTCATTATTATTCGAACCAAAAACCTGACCCTTCTTGGTGGTTATAATGATGATTTCTCAGAAAGAAACCCTTTTAAATATCATACCCGCATTTATAAAGACAAATCGTCTAAAGCCAATAGTGCTGATTATGGTCTGGTGAAAACAGAAGAGGATTATCGTGGACTTGTAATGGATGGCTTTATTCTCGATGCCACCAATCGTAATCGCTATTCTGAAAATGGTGACATCATGATTGCTAAGAGTTTAAAGAAACCGCCCATTTCACTTTCAAATGATGATACCCACCTGAAAAACTGCGTTATCATCAATACAGCACATAGTGGTGTTGATATTCGTGGTGCCGGCAGTAGTATTGAAAACTGTCTAATCATTAATACAGTTCAAGCGGGTATTCACGCTTTTGGCAGCAGCGGAACAGACCCGACAGAAACACCCATCCTTCTGAAGAATAACACCATTTTATTTAACTGGAAAAAAGGCATTAATGGCGGTTACGGAATTGATATTGGTACTGGCTGTCAGGTCACCATGGAAAATAATCTTATCGGTATGAATGAAGCTTATGCGGTTTCTAATTTTCTTAACTATGAAAATGATACCGTGCATAGCATGATCAATAATGCCTTGTTTCAGAATAAAGGTGGCAGCTATGCCTTTTTCTCGGTTGAGAATAAATCCACACTCGTTGTTGATGATCCGGAAGATTTTGAGGATTCTGATTTGGATACAGCTGAAGGTAATGTTTTAGCTGATCCCTTTTTTAAGTATGAAGCACAATGGTTTGAAAAATTCTCCAATCAAACTGCGGCAACAGAGCCGGGCAAGATCAATATGGATGATATGAATCAAATACGCAGTATGCTTGGGCTAGCACTTATGGGGCCAGAAACAAAAGCAAGATCTGGCTATGCGATGGCTTACCCTCTCAGTAATGCATTAAGTGGCGCACTGTGGACCACTGAAAATGCTGAACTTAAAGGGATGGGCGTTAATGTTAACGGACCTTTTGAAATCATTCATTCAAAATCTGTTGCCACACCAAAAGTCGATTATGAAAAAGTGACGTTTGGTGATGTTCATAATAGTGATGCTAAATACGAAAATAAAGCGGTCTCGTTTAAGGCCTGGTATGTAAAAGAAACCTATGCTTTTCAGGACAGCTCAAAGAATGAATACATAAAAGGTATTACACCAGATTCACATATTGCTATTCATCTGCGTGCTACACCTGCTATGAAATCACGTTCAAATACCATTATTGCGTATATTGAAATTGGTACAGAAGCTGAAAAATACTTTAAACGTAAAGTGCAGTCTAAAGGCGGAAGCACTGATAAGCAAAGAAGTTCCTTCGTTGTAAAAGGTGTCATCAAAAAACCTGGTGGCTTTATTCACGAAGGCGCATTAGTTATGCAGGTGAATGAAATGGGTAAAAAATAATTACCTGTCTTGGCATTTTCCGGGTGCTATCTTTTGGATAGCACCCGGAAAATATAAAACATATAAGGGAGATGGAAAAGATAGCCTTACGCCTCCCTCTTTGTGAGATAGCACGATATAAACCGCCTGATTATTCTAGTCTTAGTGCTGCCATGGATTGGATTGCTATTTTTGTGTGCGTGTTATAGAAATATCTGCCCCTTGTTCGTTTTGACGCGCTTTTATTCCACCCAATGGCACGACAATGAAGGGCATACTTAGCTCTGGTTCCATACCAAATAACCACTGAAAGAAAGTACGAGAACAGATACTCCAGTTAGCTTCAAATATTCCTCCAGAAACATTAGTTGGTCCTATGTCAGGAATGGTAAATTCGAATGAGTGTTTAAACCGTTCACCTACAGCTAGATCAGGTACCCGTATGTGATATTTTTTATTTGCTATCCAAGCATTATTATCATCATAAGCAACATTGATAAAACAGAGCTCTATACTAAGTTTCTTAGCACTTGTTTTCTGTTTCCAGTCTAAAACAATGAGCCGTCCCGATACTTTACTTCCAACTTCAACGACTAGAGGTTGATTTGTTTTGGCAGGTTTACCGTCCAGTTCTATCCACATTTCTTCCGCTATTATTTTTGGTAATGAAGAGTTAGGGATTTTGAATTGAGCCTCTTCAGCTAATTGAGGGGTTACATTAAGCTCTTGAGAAGTAATGCCATCTTCCTGATGACAAACAGTCAAATTACGGTTTACAAATTCTACACGTAAAAACCATTCAACATAAAGGTTAGGCAGTTCGAGGTAGGTAGGTGGCATATTAACAGGAATCACAAATTCAATTTTACCACCAGAACGATCTGCATCTGTTAGTGGGTGCTTTTTTATATAAGCATAGTTACGAGCGGTATACCCACCTACGGCTCCCGCTGAATAACCAACAGATTCCCGACAATAAAACCATAGTGCTAATGGTTTTTTATTCAACAACTGATTATTCAGTCCCGTTAAACGAACAGAAATTTTTTCGCCTAATTTAAAAGAATTCGCACTAAGACAAAACTTAACACCATAAAAATCTCCCTGTTCTTTTTTCTTTATGAGCTCATTTTCTTTTAGTAGCACGTGAGTGCTTTTTATGGGGCGGGTTATGAAAGCAGCCATGGCGACAAACAAGTAAACAAATAGACTGATAAGTATTAACATTCCAGCCGTATAAACAAGCGTATCATCACTTCTTTGCCTAATAAAATAATTAAAAAGAAGTTCAAAGTCTAAGTAGATAAAGAAAAAGGCTAACATTAGAAAAGGCCAATAAAACAGATGCTGAAACCCTGTTTTTGGCTTGTTAATGTGCTTATTAATAAAAGAGCTAATACCCGAGAATAATCTAGGGTATTTTGCCGTGGATCTTGCTTTTTGAGTGTTTTTGGGTCTAACTACAGCGAAGGCAAGTGCCAAAAACAAACCTACAAAAAGACTTGAAGCAATCAATGTTCCTATCATATTATTGAGCGTGTCAATAATGTCTTTTCTAAAGAAATAATTGTAAATAGTTTCGAAACCATAATATAAAAAAATCATAGCCAACAACAATAAAGGCCAATAAAGTATGTGCTGGAGCCAGGTCTTTGGTTTATTAAATTGCATATAAATACTCTCTTATAGCTAATTATGATTTATCTGGAACACTTTCCATCCACTCTTTAAGAGTCTTATTGTTTATTCTAGTTGTTGTTTTATCCACTAAATTTTCTAGGCGCATAATAACTCTGCTCTATAAGAGGATAAGCGTACCCTAAAGGTCTTATTACTATTGTTTTTAATTAACATATAGGCATTACCATCACTCGCAATCACTAGTCGAGTAGAAAAATAAAAAATAAAAAATGAAGCAAAAATAGAGTGCTCAGGTAGTAATTGCGAATCTAATTCAGAATTGCCATTTTGCTCACTGGTTAAAACAGCAATATCTTTAAGAAAAAAATGTTGAGTAGTACCCTATACTCCCGCACCAAGTAGACAAAGAAATATCAAAATAATTAAGAGTGATTTAATCATTTTTAATGCTTAAGAACGTGTATAAAAAACCAGTTAGAAATCGGGCGGTTGTTTCGCGCAGGTTCCTTAATATTCATTACAATAACACTCAAAACCTATGACTCGAACTTCTTCTGGATCGGTGCTTACTTTTATGTTCGCCATTAACAGCACTATTAATGCTACTAATAAAGGTTGAGTGAAGACTAATCATTACTTTTTGAACATCCTCTTCTTTAGATTCTATCCAAATAGGTAATTGATCTTCATGATAGCCCAACTTTTCACTATAAAGACCGGAATGTACTTGCAAGCCAATTGCCCAGGAAATATTAGATTCTGAGATAGCTGTCTGACTCTGTTGCAAGTGATTTTTATAGGCAATAATATGCGAAAGCAAATGATTATCTTTAGGCAATAACGGTGAAAAACGTACAAAAATGGCAATAGCTACAACGATTTCAGGATAAAAAGATATATAAAAATAATAACCTGAATCCCCCCCAATTCCAAGAACTCCCCAATGTGAGATTCCTACAATTAAAATGGGAATAAGCATAATTAGACATACCATCAAAAAATGGCCGTTATAAAATTCCTGAAATAAGGAAATAAAAAAATAAATAACAAATGCAGTACTCACAACCAAAAATAGGGTTATAAAAACCAAACCCGGCGTATTGGAATAGATAGCACTAACAAAAGGTATTTCTATCAACATACCCGCTAAAACTAACCATAGAAGAAAACTGCTGGTTTTTTTCTTCACTAAGTGACTATTTTCTAAAGCAACTTTTTGGAATAAACAATCTGATAATTTTCTAAATTCGGGATCTGGATCAGAGCATGAGTCTTTAATAGGTAACTTGTTTTTTGATTGAAACAAATTATTTAATAGTTGCTGATCAAAATCAGAAGATACCTTTCGTATTGTATTTTTACTAATTGACCAGGGATTCGTACCTTTCCCGTGATGTAACGTTAAAACTCCCTGTTCACATAATTGAATTAACCAAACTGCAACACTTGACACTTTATCTTGTAAATAAAGATAGTTTGCCTGTTGCACAGATAATGTTGGTTTTTGTGCGATGGTTGCACTGTTTTTATAAATAGAATTAAGTAATTGAAAAGATGTCCAGACGGAACGGTAATACAGTAATAAAAAACTAATAATTATCCCCCAAATCAGCATCCTGTTTTCCACCCAAAAGAAAGGCAAGGTAAAAGAGTGCGTAGATTGAATCAATCGGACTAAAAATTTTATACCTTGTTGAAATTCATCCGTATCATCAAAAACAGTTAATCCGTATATACTCAGAGCAATGAATACAAACCAAACTATTTTTTTCATGGTGTTTTAATTGTCTTGTTTTGTAGAAAAATCTATTTCTTTAAAAAATAGAATCGTCCGCTAGAATATAAATACAACTCATTCTTATAGGGGTGAAGATTAAAATAATCATTGGAATAACTGATTATTTTTGATCTCGTTGATAAGGTTTTTACTTGATAGCTTTCCAAATCAAGCAATTTTAAATTACCTTCAACAAATTGATTCTCATATTTACCGGAATAATCTTTTCGCCGATTAAATGCAACTAAGGTTTTATTATTCAGGTATTGCCAATTTGTTTGATCATTAGCAAGGGAGAATTGTTTGACTAATTTCCATTGCTGTTTTGCTGCTATATCAAATTGATATAGAAAGTGGTCTTTAGCGCGAACCAGAACAAATAATTTTTTAGCAGCCGAATAGACGGCAACAATGATTATCTCCTGTTTGTTATCCTCTGTTAAAGTTAAAGGTATAGCAGACAATACTTGCCACTCATCTTTTTCTGGATAGTAAACCCTGTTATCCGCTTGTTTCTTTGATTCAGCAAGACGACCGCCAAAAGAATATATTAAACCTTGATGCCCCTGAAAATAACTATTGCTTAGTTGTGGAGGTCTAGTTTTAATTTGTATTTTTTCACTTTCCCCAAAAGGAATTTTGATAAAATCCAGCGAATCTTTAAGGTAAAACCCATCCTGTAATTGAGTGAGACTGTTTGCGCTTCTATAGCCAAAGCTGCGGACCTGTATTTTTGCCTTTTGTTGCAATAACGCAGGGATTTTATCTAAAGAAGACGCTATCCACATGTTAACACCGTCTTGCAAGACTAAATTATGAAATGGAAATTCTCTTTTAATTCGGTAAGGTGTGTCATTCGCTTCCTTAATATCAACGGTTAACACATGGTCCCCACTATTTTTCACATGTAATTGTTGACCAATAATTTTAACAGGCGGGTCCCTCAAACTATCCTTCACTCTAATAGATAACTGATATTGATTCGGCTCAAGATCTATGTAATGTTTTGTCTGATTTCCCGCTATTGAAGGCCTGTATTGATAGAAAGAGAGGGGGAAATCATAGGCTCCTAGCTTGTCATAAGTAAAATGACTGGGGAATTCAGCATAAATTATATTATCGGCATAATCTTCCAAACGGCGCCATGACCAGTTATCAATATATTGAAAAAATACAATGATTATAAAAAACCAGAAAAAAGCGGCTAAGCAGCCAGACGAAGACTTGGTTTTTTCTTTATCGACAGGTGCAAAATTAACGAACACTCCCGCAAAGGTGATAATAATACCTATAAGCGTGAAAAAAGCAGCAAATAGTGTCAGTCCAATTACCTCTACCCACTCACTATGGGCCTCTCGATAACTTTCGGAAGAGAGTTGTGAAAATGCAAAAAGCCCTATCACTATAGCAATAACTCCAAGGATAGGCACAATACAACTACCTACACAATTTTTTCTCGAATTTATAGCGTTGATGTTAGTCATCAGCTGACTTTATTATATTGTTTTTATTTTGTAAACAAAATGTTCCCTCGTTTTAGTAACCTTTCTTAGGCGGAGAGAGTATTGTTGCTACTATCGGGTATAAGTTAAAGCCATTATGATTTATCGCCCTTTCGACATAAAGTAATTTACCCATTCAGACTCTGCGTCACGGTAATTAAAAAGGTCAGTACCGATAGCATCAACAATAGATATGTGAAGTACTTCAAACATAAAGTTTTTTTTGTCGTAACCTGTATCAAGAGAGAGTTCGAAACTTCTATGATATATTCCCTGCACAACAGATTCGGGAAGGCATGGTTTTACGAATAGATTATCTCGTAATATGTTATCTTGCCATTTTGAATTGCCTAGCCCGGGTTTTAGAAGGGCTTCTGCCAAACTTTCTTCTGTCAACTGATCCAGATAGGCAATGGCATTCGCTTGCTCTGAAAAACCTTTGAGCAGTTCTAGTGATTCGGTCAGTCCATCATAATCATATGCTTGCTTAAAACAGAATGTAATAAAAGGTATACCGAGAAGACGTGCTTTCTCTCGCTCCAAACCACGCATCAGAGTATCAAAACTAGACTTAACCAAAAAGCCTCTCCAGCCAGAATGAATTATATCGAGAGATATCGTTGTGTTTTGCATAGTATTAGTCCTATTTGCTAATCAGAAAAATCTTTGTAGATTAACCATTACTGTTTATTTAAGGCTGTCACCTCGATAACACTTTCAACTAATTGATGAATAGCCTTAATGTCTGATATAGATACCTGCATAATACCTTCCATTTCATCTATGGTTTTACTGCTATCGAAATGTTCAAACAGATTTTCTTCAGTTTCAATCGACATAAGAAACTGGTCTTTATAAAATGCTGCCGCAATTCCTCCATTTTTATTTAGTTTGGCTAAAGAGGTAAGGGCTTCAATAAAACCGGGGCTTAGTAGTTGTTTAGTATGCGTCAGATCCTCAGTTTTATTTCTGGAGTAGACATGGAAATAATCATTAAATTCATCATCTTCTATTTCGACACAGACAGCCGTTGAGTTTTCTTTTGTAGCGAAGTAGGGTTCTCCCTTTTTTGTAGGCAATATTCTAAGCAAGCCTTTAAATTCACTCTCCATTTGAATCGTCATCAAGCTTCCTTTAAAAATAGGATAGCTGCTCGCATCAGCAGCTGGTTTGTTAGTTAGCTTTGTGACGGTACATTCCATCCAGTTAAAACTAACATCTTTAACCGTGCCATACAGAGTATCCTCAAAGTCTATTGTGGAAGAATGCATCTTCGGTATCAGGCTAAGGCGCGAAAATAATTTATGCTCCACAGGATTGGTAACAGTCCGAGAATAACTAATCCCTCCGGCATCTATAGCATCACAGGCTACTTGAGGAAGAAAATTCTCCCACTTTTCTTCATATGCCATAACAGGCGAATGGACGTATAAATATACGGATAAAATAAAAATAGCTGCAATTATCCACAAAAATAAAATTAGCCATCCATTAGTGATAAAACCAGGGTTATTATCCAGCCAGTTATAGATCAAAATAACCCCAAGAATTGCTAGCGGCAAATGAATCAAATGACGAATTATTCTTGAACGGCGTGCTTTAACACGCTCTGCTTCCATTGTTTTTAATTGGGGCAGAACCTTTGTTTCGTATTTGTGTTTAAAAGTAGCACTCCAATCGCTGTTCTTTACAGTATCACTCCCTTTACCTATTTGGCTCTCCATGGACTGTTTAAGTTTTCGATATTTTATAAACAGATAAATTGTCAAAGTCAGCAAAGAACTAAAATAAACAAAGTATTTAATAACGCGTTCTAAATTATTGAACTGTACCTGATATTGTAAAACTCCAGCTTCGTTCCAATTAAGATGTTTATTTACTTTGGATACGGCATATTGTTCAGACAAAAAAACACCTTGTAATGGTCGGGTATCACCGGTAATTATCATCTTAATTGCTTGGCTTTTTCTTACCGTGTCAAAATTTTTATATGGGTGTTCATTTCCCTCAAGATGAGCTATCTGTTCTTCTTTGAACTTTACGAATAGTCTACTTACTGAGGCATAAGTTTGTTTATTCTGATTAATACTTGTCTGCCACTTTTCTAATAAAGCCAAGCTAACGACAGGAACGTATATGTCGTTAATTTCAGAACTATCACTTTTACGATTGATATGGGCTTCTGAAAAAACTACATAAGCATTGTTTATGGTTAAGTATTTAGCATCAGGAAAGCCGCTTTCTTCAATTTGTTCAATTGAAATTTCTGTGGCTGAGGTTTCAAAATTATCTAATGTAGCTAGTAATATGGCTAAAAAAATAAAGCATGAGCTAGCCAAGATAAAAATAATAAAGAACCCTAGCTTTCTAAATAACAATTCAATTTTACTGTAATCGGAGACAGTTATTATTGATGTACTAGGGTACTGTTTTTTTTGCATTTGACAGAATAAGTTGCTTTGGCTTTATTGTATTATTATTCTAACAACAGCGGAAAAACAATTTAAAATCAAAGAGTAGTTTAGGTGGGCTTGTTAGCATTTATCAAATCAGTTTGAAAAATATATAATTATGGTATATATTTTATACCATGCATGATTTTGAATTTGATGATAAAAAGAGTGCTTCAAATTTAAGTAAACACGATATTGATTTTGTGTCTGCTCAAGCACTTTGGAATGACCCGGACCTCGTTGAAGTTCAAGCCACATCTGATAGTGAACCTCGGTTTTTATTGATTGGCTGTATTGGTAATAAACACTGGTCGGCAGTTATAACTTACCGTGAAGGCAACATTAGAATAATTTCTGTTAGACGATCACGAAAGTCGGAGGTAGAACTATATGAAAGCTGAAGTTTTTGATAAAAAATTTGATGATGACAATGAAGATATTATTTGCGACCTTGATTTATCTACCTTAAAACGGCCAAATCAAAAACAAAAAAGGGTCAATGTGGATTTTCCTGTTTGGATAATTGACTCCTTAGACAAGGAAGCAAATCGAGTAGGTGTAACACGACAATCTATAATAAAACTGTGGTTGGCTGAGCGACTCGAAGAACAAATGCTAACAAGGCGCTCCAGCTGACCGCAGGAAGCGCAGTTCGTTTAAAAAGGTCATTTTTATATCAAAGTTCAGTGCGTAGTTGAAGTTCATCGTATATCTTTCTGCGTCGTCTGAGCTTGTCATTAGCTGTACAAAAAATCAATTGAGGCAATAATGGGCATCCTTCATTTCTCGGTTTACACTTTCTATATTTCCCTCTTTAACTGGGAATGAGTCGAATCAACCCAGAAATAGGATGTGCTGAGGTACGAAGCGAATCTTTCGCGATTTATGCTCATTTATTTTTTTAAAGTGTTAACTACTTTTGTGGGTTAATGGATGATTTTGACAACTATTCTGGCACAGGGGGGCTTTGTTCTTTGGACATGATTGGGCTAGGGTTTCAAGTTTGTTTTTCTTCGCTAAGCCTATCCATTTTTGTAGCGTTGAATAGCCAACACCTAAATCTTCAGTGATTTGCTTAAGTCGGGGAGGGCAGGAAAACTTGATAAGAGTATCTTAACAATGCCTCTATATGGCATCGTTAAGATACATTTGTATTTGTAGTGTACTATTAATTGGTCAACTAATTGCCTTAAAACCAATGTCAGTCCTATAAAAAACCTTATCCCAAGTGATTTTGTCAGTTAACTCATAAGCTTTACGTTGCGCATCAGCTATATCATCACCTAAAGCACAGGCACATAAAACTCGACCACCGGATGTGGTGATATTACCGTCAATTTCAGTGGTTCCAGCGTGAAAAACTTTACTATCAGGCTGTTCTTTATTAGGCAGGCCAGAAATAACAGCCCCTTTTTCATAACTATCAGGGTAGCCACCGGCTGCTAATACAACACCTAAAGCAGGACGGTCATCCCATTCGGTTGTCGTGTTAGCTAGGTTTTTATCTAATGCGGCTAAACACAAATCAGCTAGATTGCTTTTAAGGCGCATCATAATAGGTTGTGTTTCTGGATCACCAAAACGACAGTTGTATTCCAGTACTTTAATTGAGCCGTCTTTATTAATCATTAAGCCCGCGTATAAAAATCCAGTGTATGGTGCGCCATCTTGTTCCATCCCTTTTAAGGTTGGGTTAATGACTTCGTCCATGACTTTTTTATGCATTTCAGCGGTTACAATCGGTGCTGGCGAATAAGCACCCATACCACCCGTATTAGGACCTTTGTCACCATTGTCTCGTGCTTTATGATCTTGAGAGGTTGCCATAGGTAATGCATTGTTACCATCAGCAATCACTATAAAGCTGGCTTCTTCACCATCCAAGAATTCTTCAATAACTACACGATGTCCGGCTTCTCCAAAACTATTGCCAGACAGCATATCTTCAACTGCTTCGATAGCTTGTTGCTCAGTTTCGGCAACAATAACCCCTTTTCCCGCAGCCAAGCCATCGGCTTTAACCACAATAGGAGCGCCCTTGTTTTTGATGTAATCAATAGCTGCTTGCGTTTCTGTAAAGGTTTGGTACTCGGCTGTTGGAATATTGTGCCTGGCCATAAAATCTTTGCAGTAGGTTTTAGAACCTTCTAATTGAGCGGCTTTTGCACTAGGGCCAAAACATTTCAAACCCGCTTCATTAAAGGCATCGACGATACCCATAACTAAAGGGACTTCTGGGCCGATAATGGTAAGTGCAATTTGTTCTTGCTGAGCGAATTTTATTAACGCAGGAATATCTTCAACACTAATAGCAACATTAGTAATATTGTTTTCTATTGCGGTTCCTGCATTACCGGGTGCTACAAAAACGCTACTAACATTTGAGGATTGTATGGCTTTCCAGGCTAGGGCGTGTTCGCGACCACCACTACCGACGATAAGGATTTTCATTGAGGTTCTCGTTACTATAATAAAAAAGACAGCGATGAAATTGTAGAGCGGACTTCAGTCCGCAATATTCAATATATCAATTGTTCGGTGCTATCTATAGCGGACTGAAGTCCGCTCTACAAAATATAAGTATCAATTTAATATTGATAGAGGGTGAATGGCACAATTATATTATCCAGCTCATTCAATAAAGTATGAATAATTTAGTGTCTAAAATGACGCATGCCAGTAAAGACCATGGCAATATCATGCTCATCTGCAGCTTCTATCACTTCATTATCACGCATAGAGCCACCAGGTTGAATAATGGCAGTGATACCCGCTTCAGCGGCCGCATCTATTCCATCTCTAAATGGGAAGAATGCATCAGAAGCCATAGCAGACCCTGGCACTTCAAGGCCTTCATCAGCTGCTTTAATACCCGCAATTTTTGCAGAATAAACACGGCTCATTTGTCCGGCGCCTACGCCAATCGTTTGCCCGTTTTTACAATAAACAATGGCATTAGATTTTACAAATTTACCGACTTTCCATGCAAATAATAGATCAGCAATTTGTTGCTCTGTAGGCTGGCGTTTGCTGACGACTTTAATATCATCGGCAGTAATCTGACCAAAATCTTTGTCTTGTACTAATAAGCCGCTAGCAACGCGTTTAAAATCTAAAGCAGCTTGCTGGTCTGTGCTCCATTCTCCACACTCTAGAACACGAATATTCTTTTTTTCTGCTAATACGGTTTTAGCAGCAGGGCTAATAACCGGTGCGATAATGACTTCGACAAATTGTCGGCTAATAATTGCTGCCGCTGTTTTTTCATCTAATGCTTGGTTAAAAGCAATAATGCCACCAAAAGCCGAGGTGGGATCTGTTGCATAAGCTAAATCATAAGCGCTGAAAATATCATCAGACTGTGCAACACCACAAGGGTTAGCATGTTTAACAATAACGCAGGTAGGTTTTTCAGTAAAAGACTTAACACATTCTAATGCAGCATCGGCATCGGCAATATTGTTATAAGATAATTCTTTACCTTGTAATTGAGTGGCTGCCGCAATGGTGCCGGATTCTGGCGATTTTTCTGTATAGAATGCAGCATTTTGGTGAGGATTTTCACCATAACGCATGGCTTGCGTATGTTGGAATTGTAGGTTCAGTGTCTTAGGAAATTGAACATCATTCACTTTTGCCAGATAAGCAGAAATAGCCGTGTCGTAATTAGCGGTATGCTCAAAACTTTTTAGTGCCAGATTAAAACGTGTTTGTGCTGAAATATGATTGCTATTGTTTTTTAATTCATCAATTGCAGTAGCGTAATCGCTAGGGTCAACAATGACTGATACATCGGCATGATTCTTTGCTGCTGCACGAATCATGGTTGGGCCGCCAATATCAATATTCTCTATGGCTGTCGCTAAATCACAGTCTGGATTAGCAACGGTTTGCTCAAAAGGGTAGAGATTAACGACAACCAGATCAATGGCATTAATGCCATTCGCTGCCATGATTTCATCATCAATACCTCTACGACCTAAAATGCCACCATGTACTTTTGGGTGCAAGGTTTTAACACGGCCATCCATCATTTCAGGAAAGCCGGTGTAATCAGAAACTTCAGTAACTGCAACATTGTTTTCTGATAGAAGCTTTGCTGTGCCACCTGTGGATAGAATCTCTATACCTAGCTGGTCAAGTTCACGACAAAAGTCGAGAACGCCTGATTTATCGGAAACGCTAATTAATGCGCGGCTGATTTTTTTGTTCATGAAGACCTCAAAAGATATTTATATAGAATTAAGAGAATTATACTAGTGTTCTGATAATGTTGCGCCGACTAAAGCGTTGCACTTTATGACGGAGTTATTGGAAATTGGTTGAAATGTAATTGTTTTTGTTGAAATTGAGGCAGCGACCTAGTGTGTAACTAAGCAGCTATCTCAAGTCGGGCTATTGTTTTTAAGCTAAATCGTAGAGTTCGATTTTTTTACGCAAGGTACTGCGGCTTAAGCCGAGCAGCTTTGAAGCTTTGGTTTGATTTTGTCCGCAGTAGGCTAGAGTGGCTTCAATCAAGGGCTTTTCTACTTCGCTCATAACCATGGCATAAAGGCCGCTGGTATCATGCCCGTTGAGTTGCGAGAAATAATGGTCAACAGTCTCTTTGACTTGGGCTGATAACGGGACTGGAGTGGATTTTTTACTGTGAATATCAATAACTGTTGCGCTCTGTTGCATGTATTTAATTTTAAATCGCTTTACGTTAGGTAAAGTCAAAATCAGAAAAAACTGAATTAACCATACTTATTTGTAGAGAAGGGTTGAGGGCTTGATAAATTTCTTTTTTACGTGCTACAGGAATTGAGCCGAGATGATCAAAATACCAACCAATATGTTTCCGGGCTATTCTAACACCGCTAATCTCGCCATAGAAGGAGTATAAGTGTTCCAGATGATTATTAATTAATGATTGAATCTGCTTAATCGTAGGTTTAGTATGGTTTTTGTCGTTATTTAGGCGATGTAAAATAGTATTAAAAATCCACGGATGGCCTTGGGCAGCTCTGCCAATCATGATGGCATCGGCTTGGGTATAGTCTAAAACATGTAGGGCTTTATCGGCATCGGTAATATCACCGTTAGCAATAATCGGTATTGAAACACTTTGTTTGACTTGTTTAATGGTGTCATATTCGGCAAAACCATTAAATTTGCATGCGCGTGTTCTGCCATGAATAGTCAGTGCGGCAATGCCTGATTGTTCAGCAATCTGAGCTATCTTGATCGCATTTTTATTATCTTTATCCCAGCCTGTCCGAATTTTTAGGGTGACAGGGATATCAACGGCACCAACAATAGCGGTTAGTATTCTTGCTACCAGTAATTCATCCCTAAGTAGTGCAGAGCCCGCTGCAACGGAGCATACCTTTTTGGCTGGGCAGCCCATATTGATATCAATAATATCAGCCCCTCGCTGTTGGTTTAACAAGGCGGCATCAGCCATATGCTCAGGGTTTGTACCCAATATTTGCACTGAACGCAGCCCCGTCTCTCCACGGTAATCCGTTTTAAGCAAGGTACGTCTATGTTTTTGTAAGTGAGGAATGGATGCAACCATTTCAGACACGGCCAAGCCTGCGCCAAATTGACGACAAATCTCGCGGAATGGACGATCAGTAATCCCTGCCATAGGGGCAAGAATTAGATTGTTTTTAAGGGTGTGAGGACCTATTTGCATAAGAAGAGCAGACGAAAGACGAAAGACGAAAGACGAAAGACGAAAGACGAAAGACGAAAGACGAAAGACGAAAGACGAAAGACGAAAGACGAAAGACGAAAGACGAAAGAC
>ENA-OSET01000697-OSET01000697.1-sediment-metagenome-genome-assembly--contig:-NODE-697-length-36812-cov-4.200218_pt1 | contig 36812 bp, 33 predicted proteins | sample MGYA00237882_ERZ534229 | MGnify/ENA primary metagenome ERZ534229 (study PRJEB26408, sample SAMN06266212) | sediment metagenome | isolation source: Hudson Canyon methane seep mesocosm | place: USA:Hudson... | reverse complement strand
TACTTTTTTGTACCGAGTCGTAGAGCGCTCAACTTCCTTCTGTCATCTAAACCCGTTAAGTAGCACCTGAACATAAAGCAGCGATAAATCATAACGAACTCAGCTGATAAAAAATAAAACTCATTGGAGGCACCATGAGAATCATCCCAAATTTAGTTGAAAAAAGCACCAATACAATGATCAACACAGCTAGAAGGTTTGAACCCTATTATAGAGATCGGTTTGAAAAACATTTTCGTCCTCGAATAGAAAAGGCAACACAATTTGCGATTCGCTCACGCTTAAAAAAACACACTTTAGACATCGCAGAAGAGCTCATTGAATCAGAGGAGATTCATAATACGGTTAAAATTACTGAAACAATGAAGCAGTTTCTGGTAAAAGAGTACAAAAATACCGGACAAACTGCTGAACGAGCGGGCAATACCAAAACCTATGGCATGGTTAAAGCTAAGTTTACTGTAAGAGATGATTTGCCTAAAAACCTTCAAATAGGGGTATTTAAAGCGGGCAGATCCTATCCTGCCTATATCCGTTTTGGTGGCCCTGGCCCTCGCGTAGTTCCCGACGCTAAAGACAATGGCATCCTCAGTATCGGCATGAAACTCATCGGTGTTCAGGGTAAAAAATTATTGCATGATGAAAAACACACTGTCGACTTTTCGGGTATTAGTGCACCTAGCTTTACGACTCCCACCGTTCAAGAAAACGTCAAACTCCAAGAACAAATAGGTCTAGGCACGCCGTCTTGGTACTTCCTTAACCCATTGGACTCGCATTTTCTAGATATGGTGATGCAAGGTCTCTATGCAAGAATCCATTCTAACCCTCTTGAACTGGCTTATTACAGCTGCGTACCCTATTTGTTCGGGCGTCATAAGTCACAAGACAGGGCCATTAAATTTGCATTTATTCCTCGTATTGATAAGCCCTCTAATGTTGGAAACCTGACAAACAACTATCTGAGAGAAAATATGATCAAAACACTGGCACGAGAATCAGTCACTTTTGATTTTGCTATTCAATTTCAAAAGGACCCAGCCACCATGCCAATTGAAAATGCATCCGTCGTTTGGTCAACTCAAAAATCGCCTTTTATCAACGTCGCTACCATTGAAATTCCAAAACAAAAATTCGACTACCCTGCACAAGATACCTTCGCTCGAAACTTAACGATCAACCCCTGGCACACTCTGTCTGTGCTTCGCCCCTTAGGGAATCAAAATAGAGCCCGAAAAAATATATATTTATATACTTCTAAAATGCGCCAAGCCATCAATAAAGAAGCGCATGTTGAGCCAACCGGTAATGAAGATTTCACTACAAGTTCGAGCATAGTCACACAGAAAGTGCTTAGCCCTGTGTCTGAATAAATACCAAGGTACTGTTTTAAGTGCACGTATCTGTTCTTTCACTCAGTCCCGAATAGCACTTACTAAAGAGGATATATTCTTTTTTGTCTTTCCCGCGCAGGCGGGAATCCATGGTGAACACTGGATAAAAGTTGCAATAGATCCCCGCCTGCGCGAGGATGACGAGCTAAAATAAGTACCATTCCACTCATCCCTATTGCCCAAGAAGACGGAAATAATTCATATACTGAGCGCAGCCGTATACACTCACCGGAGCCAGACCAGCCAACCACTTCAGCCGTTCTGGCACCAGTAGAGTTAATTAAGATGCTTTACTATGTTCACTACCAAACAATAACTTTGGGGCCTTGATTAAACTAGTATATTTAAGTTTCAGTAAACGCCCCATAGCGGTAGATGCAAAACGGCTAAAAAAGACGGCCTCTTCGATTCTTCGTTGCACATCGGGCTTACCTTCCAAGCCTTCTGCTACCCATAAATATCGCCATGGCATATGATCAATCACTGAACACGTCCAGGTAATAGGTTTAGGCATACCACCAAAAAACAAATCCGGAAAGTCTCTACTTTTGGTGGTTTTATCTACTTGACCGTCATGGCTATAAAGCCATTGTTGGCCAACATGCTCCCAACCCGCATCAAAAAATCTAAACCAGAGCATTTCTTCTCGCGGGGGCAAACAAGGGACCACGTCATAGTGATTCACGTGGCGTAATGTATTCTTCGAAAGCCCCTGAATTTTGTTATACCACTTTTTGAAATTTTGATCTCCAACCCTAGGTTGCCCAAAAGTTTGTACTTTTATGGCTCTCAGAATTTCTGTCATCATTTTTGTTATTGATAAATCGCTGGGTTTCTGAGTTTGTCGAGCAATAGTGGCAGCTGTTAAGTTGGCTAATGCGCCACCTAAACTATGACCCGTAATCAACACCATGGGGGAAGCTGCATTATTTTTACTAATGAGTTTCCATCTTTTAATTAATTCCGCATTGATCTTTTCCCAACAACTATTGAGGGCATTTAAAAATCCGGAATGCACTTTAATGTCCCCATAGCCCATACCAAAGGCACTAGTTAGGTCATGATCGAAATCCGTCGTTATCCAGTCCTTGAATGAACTTGGCTTACTACCGCTGAATGCTAAGACAATACAATCATTAGTATTAAAAATAACGAAGTCGGTATTAGCTTTACGGGCATCAACATTGAAGTAGGATATATCTTCTTCAGGAATCGAAAACTCTTCTTGTATCAAGTGTTTCAATTCATCTTGAGGATAATATGAAATTAATGATAACCAAGCTGATGTTTTCACTAAAGCAGGGTCAGTAATGGCTAGGTTGGTAGATAATGAATATTTAGTACTTAGTTGTTTATTGCGTTGTTCAGTCATAGTTAGACCTATTTATTACGCGTATTTGTTCCCTCAGATACGACTCCACTGCAGAGGTAAAAAATTGGCTTTATGTGTAATGATAATAAATCACCTCTAAGGCAAGATAAAATACGATTACAATGAATGAAAATACTACCGTTATGTATAGGAAGGATAAAAGCCATTTCCACCAGAGTCCAGCATTATGAGTTGTTTTTCCAGTTGAAATTATAATGACTTAATGAGGTCTGCAAGATACTCAATTTTAATATTTGAAAGCTGACGATAATCAAAATAGGGACAAACAATGACCCTATATTTTTCAGAGACAGCAAAGCTTTCATTTAGCCATATTAAGTGATCTTTTATTTCAAATTGACTAGCATAGGTTTTACCCATAATTATGTGCACAGATCTCCTCAGCGGATAACCTTTCTTCAATAGATCCAAACAAGGCAGATTGTTATTAAAAAGTAAGGCCTGTTTTGAGCCCGCCCGTAATAATTGTTGGTCACGTAAGAGCTGCCAAGTAGTAAATTCTTGCGAATCTAATTCATAGAGCATTTTGGCATACACATTAAATACTTTACGCCAATGATTACCGGTCAGCCTAGCGATAGATTCAATTTCGCCATCTTGCATAGCAAGCATACTTTCCCTGAATTCATAGTCTGGTATAGGAGGCCGGTTAGCTATATAAACAATGAACTCAGCTTGCTCATCACCGCAACCTATCATCTTAAATGGCTTACATTCTACTTTCGTAATCATTCCCTACACCCTGTTGAAAAACTCTAAACAACTAAAATAATCAATAACATCATGATTTTTAACTGTAATTTTTTGAATTTTACATAAACGTTCAAAGCAAATTTTATTTAAAATAAGTTCAACTATTATCGCGCTGACTACGTAAAGTTTGAATGCCGAGAGTGGAACCGAAATAGGCCCTATGAAGAGCACTTAAAGAACATTTCACTTTATATGGGTAGAGAGTTCACCCGAACTGATAAAGGCGAAGAAAACATAAGCATTGAATACATGGGAACATATTCATGTTAACTCGAAGCTTATGTGTTTTTAAGCGGATGAACTCGAGTTATCAAAGATACAATTCCTTCCAGCCGACTTTGCTTGATAAAGCGCAGTATCAGCGAGTGCTATCAAGCTTTCAGGTTTATCCCCTTCCTTAGGACTAAACTCTGCTACACCGATGCTGACCGTTAATCTGAGAGTCAAATCATCAAACTGTATCACTGAGGTTGCCACATTAGTCAATAAACGATTGGCAACATTCATGGCCCCGTTGTTAGATGTCCCCGGAAGTATCACGATAAACTCCTCGCCACCAAAGCGAGCCAGGGTATCTTCAGGCCGGGTGACGTTTCGCTTAAACGTCTCAGAAATCGCTTGGATACAGGCATCACCCACTAAATGGCCATATTTATCGTTCACCTGTTTAAAATAATCAATATCTATGATTAACACTGAAATGGGGTATTTAAGACGAATGGCACGATTAAATTCGGCCTCTAACTTTTGGTTAAAGTAGCGCCTGTTGTAGAGCCCCGTTAATTCATCCAAGTGACTGATATGTTTTAATTTTGAGTTCGCTTGTTCTAATTCGGTCATTAATTTTTCTAAGCTATTAGTACGCTCTTTCACTTGCGATTCAAGCATATCATTGGCCTGACGCTGCATTCTTAAGGTGCTCTCTTGTGCCTCAAGCTTGCCCTGCCTTTCTTGTGCAACCGCCAAGGCATAACCCAAAGCCTGTTCTTTTGATTTCTGCCTTTCACGCCCTTGTTGGGCGATATATTCCCCTAAGGCAAACGACAGCCACAAAACAGAGATAGCTGAACCCAGTTGAAGGGCATTCTCGGTAATCAGGTTTCTTTCTATGATACCGAGTTTGCTTAACGCTAAAGCAATTGCGCCTAATAAAGTACCAACCCAAGCAATGGTGAATAACTGGGCGATTTTATTGCCTTCTAACCACTGTTTTATACCCTCGATCAAGCCGGTTAGATTAATCGGTAAAGCGAGAATAATCAGAAAAATAATGGAAAAACGATAGGGTATAAAAATAGAGGCTAGTGTAGTAACCGTGGCTAAAACGGCGCAGGTGCTTAAAAAAACGGCCGTTTTTGGTGCCTTGTTTTTCAGATCCAAGATAGATCGAACAAATAGACTTTCTGAGATTAATATGCTGCCTAAAAAAATCGGCAAAGCCAATTCGTTCCACCTAGGCAGAGACGACCATATAAACTGATAGGTAAATCCATTTAGCGTAGCTTGAAAGCAGACAAAACTCGCAAATACGCAGGCATAATAAATATACTGTTTTTCTCTAGAATAATAAAACAGACAGAGGTTATAAAAGACCATCACCAAAATGAAACCAAAGTAAATTCCTTGCCACATCAGACTCCCTTGCTCGTGCTCGTGAAATTCAGCTTGTCGCCATAACTTAAGCGGAACCTGTAAGGATGTGCCGCTTTTAACTTTGAGTATAACGCTAGCTGTTTCATTGCTTGGCAATATAATGGGAACAACAAAATTACGGTGATTAATAGGTCGTACGTTAAAAGGTAGAAGGTCTCCTAAAAAGTAGGTGTCCGTATGTTCTGCATATCGAACATACACATCCACAGAATCTAATACCGGATAAGCAACTTCCAAAAACCATGTTTCGTTTTCACTGCTATTTTCCAGCTCCAGCCTTAGCCATACATTTACGCTTGTATACCCTAGAGAAAGTATTTCTTTTTCGGGCCTTAACCAACGTTCATCGCTAGCGGGTGGTAAATCGCTCTTACTCAGATTGTGACTTTCATCCACTAAGTAAGAGCTCCGTGAGCCTAATAACTCACCACTCTTAATGCCTCCGAGATCAATATTCGCCTCGCAGACAGAACTTACACAAAGAAAAACGCCCACTAATTTAAACCAATATTTAAAAAAATGTATTCCCTGAAAACTGAAAACCATCTACTCACATTCCTTTTAAGTGATTATCCCAATGTATTGCACCATGATCTTGAACAATTTTCACCCCCCCCACCTCTGGCTCTAATGAGTATAGCCTGCCATTGCCAGAGCTAAGCATTAGCTCTCCTTTAGTATTAGCCATAAAAACGCCACCAACATCCTGCACAGACACATCCCTTAACCAGGTATTTTTCTTTATATCCCAAACTGATACGCGATCGCCTTTAGGAGACGTGGTGATGGCATAATGTCCCTCACCCGATAAACTCACACTGGCAATATAATGTTTTAAGTGACGTTGATTGGATAAGGGCTGTCCAGATAATACTTGTAAGCGCCCTTCACCTTGATGACTGAATACCAAGGGGTGGTCTTCCCGTTTATCACCTTGAAATTGTGCCCCAACAATGACCTGATCATCCTGACTAACGCTAAGATGACGCAGACTAAGTTGGTGATGAGGAGGCTGATAACGTCCCCGTTCTTTACCGGTCGATAAGTCGATGTAACTTAAACTAGGCGACATACTTTCCAGGTTCAATTTTTGACGACCAGAATCCGGGTGCGTTTCTATACCTCCATTGGCAACCACCAATGTTTTACCATCCGATAACAGCGCAATTTCATGCGGGCCAATGCCATAACTGGATATTTCATCAATGCGCTTAAAGTTATTCTTTAGATCATAAACACCAATCACGCCTTGATTGTTTTTAAAATCATTTTCACTGGCAAATACCAAGGCATTATCGTGACTCACTACCCCATGTCCAAAAAAGTGACGGTGCTCGATCGATTGTTTTTGAGCCACTACCTTCAAGGTTCGGAGATCTAAACAAATCATCCAACGCCTAGGGCGTCGAGCAAAAAATATCGCTACGTTACCGTCTTTGGATATGCACGTTGAATGTCCTCTCGAAGGCAATTGAACGTAATGAACCAACTCACCCTTTATGTTAATCACACCAATAAAATGCTGGTCATTTTGATTGGTAAAAGCCGAAAGCAGAAAACTAGCTTTCTTTGCAGCAAATAAACTGACACCGGGCAAAGCCCATAAACCCATACTTGCAGCTGAGTGACTAAGTAACTGTCGTCGATTAATCTCCATCATGCGCATTGAACCTAAAGAGAATGTTAGCCGCTTTGGCATAATCAATTTTCAGCAAACGATACAGCCGATGCACGTTTTTATGTAAAAGCTCTAATTGTCCAGACATGTTATTTTTAAGATTTTGAAACGCACTAATTTCTATCGTTTTCACTAAATGAGTGTTTGCTTGGAAGAGTTCACGAATTTCCTGATCAAGCGACTGATATTTTTTGCCTTTCGCCACAAGATAATCACTTAAGCCCTGCTTAGTAGTGTAAAGGATATGTCCGCTTTTTAGGGTGCTGTGAATATTCTTTAGTGAGGTCTCACTACGCCAAGACTCTAACAACCAAGGATTAAGCTTAGCACTTTTCGTTTCGTCAACTTGCTTGCTTTTTTTATCGTTATTCTTTTTATAACCAAGTGCCTTACCTAGCTTTTGGTTGGTGATATTGCCTAAAGCCATCACCAAGCCACTGAAGACCGTTTCAACCTGTCGCTTTAAATAGTCTGACTTACTTGATTGAGTCGCTAAATTAAACCATCGTTGCGGGTAGTCATTAACCCAACTGGCTGTCAGTACAGCCGCATTTGCGTGTAAGTTTTCTGATGTCGCAATGAGAATAGTACAAAGATGTGGTTTAGACTGGTAAGCCGCTAGTGTTCCTGCTTCATCAAACAAGAGATACTCTAAAGCAGATAAACCCTGAATAGCCACACTAGCTTGGGCAAGGTCTTTAGCGAGAATTGCCTGATTTCTACCCTGAATACGTGATTTGAATTTACGATGCACTAGGTTGATTTGATCCGGCCAAAACTGAAACCGCCATGTCGCATTTGAATCATCAATGGGGCCAAAATTAATCGGAGCAATCGCCGACCAAGCGTTCATCGCAGAAAACCAGGATTGCTGAACACTTGAATAGTTAAGCTGATTAATATTCTGACAAAATTGTCGACTATTTTGCTCAAGCATCTCAGTCGATTTCGCTAAAACTTGGTGAGCAGGTTTAATAAAACTATTGGTTACCGACTGAAGTAATTTATGTTCGAGAGAGATTTCATCTGTATGCCCAACGGCCGAAATAACAAACAAACATACCAACGTTAATATACTTCTACCCATTTCAATCCTAATTTATTGCTACTTAGCCGTTACAATGACTCCACAAAAGAGACCAAATCTGCTCGTTCACCTTTCTGCATATTCACAACATATTCTTTTGCTGTCTTTGCTTCACCGTCATGCCATAAAATAGCTTCTAATACATTTCTAGCGCGGCCATCGTGCAATAACTCAGTATGTCCACTTACTTTTTTCTGATGGCTTAAGCCCCATAAGGGCGCTGTCCGCCATTCCTGACCATTAGCCAAAAATTCGCTTCTATTATCAGCCAACCCCTTTCCCATATCGTGTAGCAGTAGATCTGTATAAGGCCAAATTTTCTGCTCCGATTGCTCTGGCTGATTTATTAGTTTAGCAGTCGTGTGGTGAGGTGTATGACAATTAGCACAACCTGATTGTTGAAAAAGTTTTTTACCCCGCTCTAAGCTCTCATCAGCGATATTAGTACGTGCAGGCACGGCCAAATTACGTGTATAGAATTCGACAAATGAAAGGATTTTTTGACTGACTTCAAACTCACCTCCATTGTGTGCATTGAGACAAGAAACTTGTTGCTCTGTACAATGATCCTGAGGAAAAATAGCACTGGTAATGCCCAGATCCCCATTAAAGGCGGCCGCATTTTGTTGCATCAGTGAAGGCTGCCCCGCCTTCCATCCGAATCGACCCAATGAGGTCTCGTTACGCGCTACATCCCAAACACGATTCGCCTTCCCTGAGATGCCATCGTTATTGTTGTCATCAATATCTTCAGCCGCCAACAAGCTTGCCTCAGGTATTGCCTCTAATAAACCTAGACCTATCATCGGAGGGGCTACTCGGGCAGATATCATCACATTCTTCGACATCTGGCCATATTGTAAGTCCTTTATTTCAAACAACGGTTTTCGTAAGGAAATACTTTCACCGTTAGGGAAAATTTGCAGAACCGCCTCCCAATGTAATGTTATACGCCCTTCTGCTTTCACTCCCGGAATGCCACCGTCTTGTAATTGTCCACCATAAATAGGCTCAGGTATTATTCCATCGCGCAACAGCGTTTTTCGTTGATTTTCGTTAGATAGAGGAATGCTTAAACGGATTAGCAAAGAAACGGCGCTGTCTTCTGTCCCTTCTGGTGTATGGCCTCGTCCATCTTTGATGTGGCAACTCTGGCAGCTATTGGTATTAAATATCGGCCCTAATCCATCTCGTGCTCGGGTACTCGCTGGAGCAATCACCCATGGGTTGCGAAAAAAACTGTTGCCTACATTGAAATCTAATCGCCGAGTAATGGACATGTTCGCTGAGGGCATTGAAAACGCATTATGCCCATAGTTATGTACGCTTGCTTTTCCGCCCGGCAAGGCTTCATTAGCCACCAAATCAAGTGAGTAGTTGGTCAAAAATAATCCTATACATACAGAGAGGTAAAATCGTTTAAAGATAGTCATTACAAAAGCAACTTAAAAACTATGATCGGCATTATCAGGATTTAGCTCACCTAAGGTTAAGGCCTCTGCGACTTGTTCGATCAATGTTGTTTGCTGAACTAATGCATTAATCGCCTGGTTCACCAACATCCTGCCTTTAGTATTTCCTTCAGCAATCATCATATCGAAGGCCATTGGGTTTTGACTAGATTCTGCTGCCACAACCATTCGGCGGAAATGTTTCATGGTTTCTTCAAGCGCATTACTTAGCCGACTATCCAGCCCCGAATGGTACCGCCTAACTAACTGAGACAAGCTTGGACCAAACACCTTCTGACCATCTATTCTTGTATATTCACCTAAATAAATATTCTGAATACCTTTCGCGTCATAAAAATGAGAATAATGGGTATTATCACTAAAGCAGTCATGTTCATCTTCTACGGAGTTTGCTTCCAAGGCCACTTTCATACGCTCCCCGGCCAATTCACCTAATGAGAGAGAGCCCATGCCAAACAACATTTTGCGCAGGCCTTGCTTTGGGTTTTCTGTCAAAAGTAGTTTACGGTAAGGGCCATCAGGTGCCCATTGCTTCTGCATGTAACTTAAATCATTAATTAATAACTCACTTACTGCCCAGAGATATTGAGCACGACGTCCACAATGTCCATTTGAGCAATGCTTACCCATCATAAAATCGGAAGCAGGCCTGCTTCCGGCACCTGAATTTGATGCATTAAGGTCTTGTCCCCATAACAAGAATTCAATTGCATGATATCCGCTAGCTACATTGGATTCTGAACCACCCAATTCATTTAAGCTAATTATCAATTCCGGCGTAAGACTCGAAGTGTCTAGTACCGTTGTGCCAACTGATATTTTCTTATTCGCGACCAAATTTGCGTTAGCGCCGTTATTTCCAAGCACATATTCGTATGAACCCTGATCAATATAATCTATTAGACCTTCGTCCAAGGGCCATGCATTTAGCTGCCCTTCCCAGTCATCCACTATGGCATTTCCAAAACGGAATACTTCACTCTGCATATAGGGCACGCGCGCTAATTTCCAAGCCTTTTTCGCAGCCAGAAGTGTCGTTTCAGAAGGGTAAGATCGTAACTGTGTAATGGCGACTTTCAGAGTCTGAGCTGTAAACAAAGCGTCTTCAAAAACTGCATGTGCAATATCAGCGTATTGAATGACGATAGACCGTTCTGAGACTTCTTTAAATTCAGATATTAGCGCTTTGTTTAAAGGCTGTGAATCAACTTGCTGGCAGGCACTGAAATTTAATATGATTATGATTAAAATTGCCAACCAAACAACATTATAAATAATTTTCTTAGCCAGCAACATAGACACATTCTCAGACAAATTTCGGAAGAAATAGAACAAACAAAATTAAACAACATTTGACTTAGAAAGACATGAACAAACAGACAATAACGTTCTACTTGTGACAGTTTACCGCTTTTATGTCAGACATAAAAAATAATCGAATTGGTGAGATCTTTACGCAACTACGTGAGCTGACGCTTTCTAGGGATCAATTAGCCAGCCAGTAATTTGTTAGCCTTATAGGGAAGTATATCTGCTGACGAAACAATACTGTTGTCACCTTCCTCTATCGCTAAGGTAAATACTTTCATATTTGCTCTTGCAGAGAACATGCTCGAAGGCGCAATACCCCCCATTTCTTTATATGACCTAGAAAAATGTGAATAGTCTGAGAAACCAGCTTTCAAAGAGGCTTCCTCTAAACCTATCCCTTCACCATAATATTGAGCAACTGCGTAGATTCGATGCCATATTCTCATACGCCTAATCGGTACGCCCGTCACTTGTTTAAATAACTGCGTTAACCGAGGTACAGATAAACAAACATGACGCGCAAGTTCCTCAATACTAGTCGTGCGGTCTGAATGTGTCCGAATGAAGTCTATCGCCTTACTAATACGCTCATCTGATCGGATGGTAATACTGTACTCAGGGGAACCGATATATAGATTAACAAGACTAAAGGTTGAGCGTGCAGACGGTTTATTGGTAAACACATATCGCGCCATTTCGATAAATTCCTGCTCGCTCTCTAATTGACAAAAACATTTTGATCGTGAATCAGAATAATCCGTTTGAGACATCCGACTTTTCAACGCTGTCAGATCAACACCAACATAATCTAAGACCACAACAGCGATAAGCTCATTACCACATTCAATCACCACTTTTGAGTCAGCAGGCACTAGGAAGGATTTGGCAATTGTCTCTGCCTGTATTTCTGTCTCAGTGATAGAAATCATTCCACCCAATGAAACGATTAACTGCGCAGAGGCGCCTGATAACACCAATTGTCCATGAATCCGACCTACATATAGAGACCGCCTTTCAGATAAATAAAGTACTTGTTCGTTCAGTGTATTCATATGTCCCTCGGCAGCGATTCAGTCAAACTCTTTTAATTATTTTCTTAAGGAGACCATGGTAGGGGTTTTTCATCATGAACTATCTTATGAAAACAGAGTAACTGGGAGAGCTATCACACGAAACTAGTTATAAAAACTACTATTTTATTGCCCTCGACTAACCCAACACAAAAAGGGCGGATATTTGATTCCTAACTGGCGCTTGCTACGCTAACTTTCTGCAAGTAGCACCTCAGATCTCGCAGCTTCAAAGCATGGACGCTCAGTTTCATTAAATTGCTCGAGATCCTCTCTAGATAAAGTATAAATTTTCATATTATTTTTTTCTGAAAGAACAGAGTACGGCGAAATACCAATAATCGCTTTGAACGTTCGTGAGAAATGAGCATAATCTGCAAAACCTGCACTATGTGCAGCATCATTCAAACTCACTCCCTCGCTATACAACTTAGATGCAATATATAAACGATTCCAATTTCTTAGACGACGAACGGATGAACCCGTTACCTGCTTAAAAAGTTGCGTTAAACGAGGAACTGACAAACAGACATGCTGAGCAATATCTTCAATACTGACACTACCGCTGACGGATGAACAAATAAAATTAACCGCTTTTTTAATTCGCTGGTCAGGCTCATCGAGCACCATGCCCTTTCTCTGACTACCAATAAATTTCTCCAGTAGTCTAAACACTACAACTGATGAAGGCTTGCCAACTTTAATCGATACCATCAGCGCTATCAGCTCTTTCTCATAAGAAAGGTCACTATAACAACCGTCAATGCAGGTTGTTTGGCCTTCTTTGATTAATGAGGTTAGCAATACAGAAAGGTCTATACCCAAACAATCTAAGGTAATCACCGCCACAGGCTCATTACCAGAATTCATGGTTACATTTGTGCCCGCCGGAATAAGAAATGTATTGGCCGATAGACTTATACCCGACTCTTTTTGAGTGACTTTAACGGGATCATCTAAGGAAATAATTAATTGACTACACGCCTTGGAGAAATCCAAGCAGCCGTTTAACTTACCAATATATAAAGTCCGTTTCTTAGACAAGTAAAGAATCTGCTTATCAAGAGTATCCATACGCTTTTAACTCGATCTTCTCTCCAGACTTTATGCCTGAAGTGAGTCGCGCATGAGAACACATGTAATATTCTTTCAACATGAATTAACTGATGATTTTATCATCGATTTAGTTCTAAACTTAAAAGAAAATTTTCTAACGCATAACGAAAGATTGTCGCTATAACTTAGATCCTGAATCTTTTCAGCTACTCTACTCACCCATCCCTTCATCAACCTAGTCGATAATCTTAGCTAACACCCTAATAAACAAGAAACGCATTTGGGTTCAGTGCCAAAATTTGCTGATATTCAAACTTGAAATCACCAGTTAATTTATCATCCAACTTAAAACCTAACTTATCGTCTTCAGTGGCCTTCATTTTGTAGGCATTTATAATGCTCTCTGAAATACCCAAGCCATGCGTTGAATTAATATTTTTTTTAATCATAGCGCTGATATTACCTAATGCTTTCTCACTTAGGTTCTTGTCCATGCTAGCAACGAAAACATCGAGTGCAGCTAAGTTTAGTTCATCTCCGACCTGACCTGTTTCAAAAACAGGTACAAGAATATTCATCAAAGTATCTTCAAGAACATCTAAGTTTATAGTTTTGTCGGAAAGATTCAGCTTGAGTTCATCCCTACCCGTTAGTATCGCCGAACTTGCATGTAATTCAGAAATAGACTGCTCTCTAACAAGCAGTTCCTGCTGTATTTTAGACACGGCCATCAGTAAGCAACTTATACATACAGCTAACATCAATACATATACTGTGACTCTTTGCTTAACTTGAAGTTGATTCCCTTCATTGAACATTATTGCTTTCACTGACATTCCCTGGGTTTGACAACTTATTGCACATTCTTGTGCTGTTGATAGTTTAAATTGTGACCTTAAATTTGCTTGGCAAATTATGCCGAGCTATAGAAACATAAATCTTACTCACCTAATATGAACTAACTGATGATTCTCTTTGCTCAAGCCCTATTAAGGCTGATAGGTAACGTTAGAATTCGAACCTTTACCAAATAAGCTAAAAACACTTGTTGATTGCCGGTAACAATTAAAAACTTTGTATCGAATTTAATGTGCAAATCGCTTTAAAATATAGCAATAGCCATTTCAGAAGCAACGACTAAACTTAAATAACAAGCCTTTCACGTATTACAAAAATACCTTGAAATGACAAATATCACCTAGGTCTTAGAATGCAAGTTGTTGCTCTTTTTTGTACATCTCTTATTGTTTGGCTATTCGCTCTAACTGTGCTGGCAAACGAGCCCTCAGCCAGCAATACGCTAAGTCAAGAACAGTTTACCACCAATGCACTAAAACAAGTTTCCTCTCTGTCTCAAACGCCAGGCACGAAAACATCAGTACCTTCATTAATACCCGCTAATACTAACTTCAGGGAATATTTAGGCGATAAGCTCACCTATCACATTGACCCAGATGGCAGCTTAAGTATTCAAGACTATTTAGCACTTCAAGAACAAGGATTAATCGAGCAATCGCGCAATACGTCTCTACAGTTTGGGTACCGATCTGACGTGGTGTGGTTATCAATGCCAATTAGAAACGCGAGTAATATTGAGGTACGAAATACCTTGGAAGTACGCTACGCGCCCCTTGATTTTATTGATATCTACCTAATTAAGACTGATGGCAAGATAGCATCGCATGCAAGTTTGGGTGATCACCATTTTTACTATGAACGCCCTATCCTCTCTCGTCATCATATGGCACCTTTAGTATTTGAAGCAAAGAGTCAATACCAGTTAGTGATTCGCCTTAAAAGTGTCAGCTCGGTTTCTGCTCCCACCTACCTATCTTCAATGGATGCTTTATACCAATATGAACATTTCACACAAATTGCCATGGGCATGTTTTATGGCTTGGCCTTAGGTCTATTCTTCTACAATTTATTTCTTTTCCTAAACATCAAAGACGTCATTTACCTGTATTACATTATCTATGTACTTGGCTACACCTTGTTTATGGCTTCGTTAGACGGCTTGCTTTATCAGTTTTGGCCAGAGTCTATAGATTGGGAAAGCCGCTCAATCAATATTATCCCCTGGATATGCGGGATGTTCTTAGCCTTATTTTGTCGGGAACTTTTGCAAACAAAACATCAAGCCCCTTATTCTGATCTGATTTTAAGAGGCTTCTTCTATCTATATCTTTTTGGTTCCATTGCATTCTTTTTTGTGGATTTAGCCACCACCGCTAAAATGAATGCGCCAGTGGTAGCAACGAATGCTTTCGTCATTATGGGCATCACTATCGTGCGTTTCTTCCAAGGCAATCATGCCGCCAGTTATTTTTTCATAGGTATGGGTGGGTTCTGCATTGGTCTGATAACAGTCTCAACTGGCGCGTTAAATTTTCATAGTAATTATGATCTAGCGCCCGCCATTCTTAAAATGGGCGCGTCGCTTGAGCTAATTATGTTTGCTATTGCATTAGCTCAGCGAATCAATCGCCTGGAAACAGAACACCTTCAGCGCATGGCAAAACTAAAAGATGATTTTTTAGCGAATACCTCACACGAATTACGCACGCCACTGAACGGCATTATTGGCTTGGCCGATTCAATGCTCAGCGATGAAACAGGCCAATTGAGCAGCACCAGCAAACGAAATTTAACACTAATTTCGAATAGTGGTTACCGTTTGGCGGGTTTAGTGAATGACATATTGGACTTCTCAAAACTGAAGCAGGAAGAAATATCACTCAAGAAAACACCTATTAATATACGATATATAGCCAGTGCTGTTATTGAGTTATCACTGCCACTAATAAGCCATAAGCCTATACGTTTAATCAATAATATTGACGCTGACCTGCCTGCCATTAACGCAGATGAAGATCGCATCTATCAAATACTTCACAACCTAATCGGTAATGCCATTAAGTTCACCGAACAAGGAAAAGTCATACTAGATGCTAAAGAGAGTAACAAGGGCTTAATCATCTCGGTTAGCGATTCCGGAAAAGGAATATCTGAAGAAAATTTTAAAACTATTTTCGACTCATTTGAACAAGCGGATAGTTCAATACATAAAGAATTTGGTGGCAATGGCTTAGGACTATCTATTACCAAGCAGCTTGTAGAGCTGCATGATGGCAACATTCGGGTTAAATCTAAACTAGGCGAAGGAACCACGTTTTCATTTAACCTACCTGAAGTCCTAACCGGTATGTATGTCCAAAAGGGTATGATTAAAAATCTAAAAGCACGGGCAGTTTCGGGGTTATCTAAAACACATACATCATTTTATAAGAGCCATAGTAGTAATGTATTACCTACACCGTACCCAACAGATAAAGTGTTAGATGTCAGTTCTAAATCTATCGCTCACAAAATTTTAGTGGTTGATGATGAGCCTATCAATATTGAAGTAATCAAAAACCAGCTTGCCGATCAACCCTACCAATTGATTATTGCTGCCAATGGAAACGATGCACTTAAATTGACAGAGCAGTATGACTTCGACTTAATTCTGTTAGATATAATGATGCCAGACATTTCAGGTTACGAAGTCTGTCAAAAACTTCGAGAAAAGAATCCCAAGGAAGTATTACCGATATTAATGTTAACCGCCAAAAATCAAATTGAAGACTTGATAAAAGGTTTCAAGGTTGGCGCCAACGATTACCTAACAAAACCTTTTATTAAAGATGAATTACTCGCGCGCATACACCTACAATTAACCTTAAAAGATGCAATAACAGCTGTCACTGAATCGGAACGAAAATTCAGAAGTATCTATAACGGTGCACTAGAAGGTATTTTTCAAATAAACCCAAATGGGAATTTCACCGGCAACCCAGCAATGGCTGAAATGCTGGGGTATGAAAACCCAAGCGAACTTAATCAAACGATCTCTGATGTAAGCAAACAATTATTTTCAGAACCGACACAGTTTGAAGGCTTGGTCAAAGGTTTAGCATCTAAAAATAAATTATCTCAATTTGAAACCCAATTTATTCGAAAAGACAAAACCCTTATCTGGGGATCTATCAAGATAAATAAAGTTTATGATCTTGAAGGTGAGATATTACGCTGGGAAGGTCTTGTTAGTGATATCTCGGACCAAAAGCATGCAGAACAAGCCTTGTTCGATGCGTATCGTGATATTGAATTTAGAGTTGATCAAAGAACAAACGAATTACAAGTAGCGAATAATCAACTGAGCCAGGCAAAAGAATTAGCCTTAGGAACCGCTAGAGAAAAAAGCGCATTTCTAGCGAATATGAGCCATGAAATAAGAACACCGATGAATGGTGTCATTGCAGCAGCTGAGCTCGCACTGGAATTAAAGCCAGCGCAAAATATAGAACGGTTTCTATCAATCATTCGTAATTCCGGCGACTCTCTTCTAAGTATAGTAGATGACATACTAGATTTTTCCAAAATTGAGTCGCGCAAACTGGTTCTAGAAAAAGCGCCTTACCAACTCGATGAAGTCTTCGAACACTTGTCCAACGTATTCTGTACTCGTTTGAAAGAAATAGGTAAGGACGTAAAGTTAATCACGTATATAGAACCGGGCCTATCCACTCATTTGGTAGGCGACCAAAAGAGATTAATTCAAGTCCTTAATAATTTGTTAGGCAATGCGGTTAAGTTTACTGAAACCGGGTACATCTATCTGGAAGTAAGTCAGAAGCAAAAAAACGACTCTACGACCAAACTCCAATTTCAAGTTAAAGATACTGGCGTTGGAATCGATGTTAATTACATGATGAGTTTGTTTGAGCCTTTCACGCAAGCCGATGCATCAACCTCCCGGTTATATGGCGGTTCCGGTCTAGGAATGAATATCGCTAAAAAGCTCGTCACCCTTATGGGTGGAAAAATATGGGCCGAAAGTGAATTAGACCTAGGTACATCGTTCTTTTTTGATTTAGAAACCAGTTACCAGTCAACAGAAAACAAACCCGCGTTAAGCCCCCTTTTAAAAGGTAAGTTGGTGTTATTGATAAACGATTGTATTGAATACGCAAAAGTATATAGCCATTACCTCAACTATTTTGGCTTGAGTATTGAAGTGGTAAAAACTGTCCCAGAAGCCTTATTAAGACTAAAAGAAACCACACCAAACAATGCATCAGTTGACCTCGTCATCAGTAATATAGCGCTATCAGAGCAAGAAATATTAGCGTTCGAATATCCACTAGTTAGTACCATTCCCTTTGCAAGTTCCATGACTGACTTCCCTTCGTCACCTCACTCAACACACTATTTACTCGAGAGTCCCTTTAATATTGCAAGCCTTCAGGGAGCAATTTGCGCAGCATTGGAAATCAAAAATATCGACCCCGATCTTCAGTCTAATTCAAATGAGAAGCACGATGATGACAATCAATTCAAGTATTTGGTAAAACGTAAGATCTTATTAGCTGAAGATGACATCACTAATCAGGAAATCATTCGTGCAATTTTAAGCAAGGCTGGCGTTGAACTAGATACTGTTAATAATGGACAAGAAGCTATCGATGCCCTTCATAACAAACATTATGATGCCGTTTTTATGGATATTGAAATGCCCGTTTTAAATGGCTATCAGGCAACTCAATTAATTCGCTCCGATATGCGTTTCGACCAAGTGCCCATTATCGGCATCACAGCCCGCGCTCTTCCCGGAGATGCCGAAAAAGCACTAGCCACAGGAATGAATAGCTACCTGACAAAACCAATTAGTCAGAAAAAGCTCTTTAGTAAATTAACTCAAGTGTTAAGAAACAGCCCTATAACTACCTCTGAACTAAACCTTGCTGAACAATTACTACCCGCAATACCACCTTCCGAGCTAAGCCAAATGCACCAACTTATCTCTCAAGATGTTATCGGTGTAAATTTTAAACAAGCTATGCAGCATGCTGAACTAGATCTGCCAGCATTCCAAGGTATTTTGATGGCGCATTATAGTTCAAACCTGAATGCTATCGATGATATATACCGCAACTATCACCAACAGGATTGGAAAACCCTTAAAAAACTTGCTCATAGGATAAACGGAAGTGCTGCCCACATCGGTGCAACGGCCCTGAAAAAGCAAGCTGAGCATATTGAGACAATCTGTACAGAGCCCATGAGCTACATTCCAGATGAGAGAATGATAGATAAATTCGCCCATGAACTTAAGCATATTCAAATTTGTTTGCGCGGCCTAAGTAAACCACAGCCTATCTCGGGACAAACACCGTTGGAACTACCAAATGAAGAAATCGAACTAGAAGCAATACTAAAGTCAATTCAAAAACTAATCAGTGCATTAGAGGCTAGCGAACCCTCAAAAGTAAAAAAATATTTCACTATGTTATTAACTTACATTGGCGCTAAAAAAACAGACGAACTCAATGAACAGATTACCAAATTCAACTATCACGAAGCTCAAAATGAATTAAACAGAATTCAAATAACGCTTGAAGAAAATAACACCTAACACTCGTAGTTGTAGCTTATTGTAAGAGATCATGATGCCCAGGTTTTATCAGAGTACTCTCCAATTAAAGCCAACTGTGCAATTAGAAAATCGATGAATACACGCACCCTATTCGGTAAGTAATGACGCTTTGGGTATAAAACATACACGCCAAAACTGTCAATACTCACTGTTGGTCCTACCCTCTGTAAAGCACCAGAATCAAGCCAGTTTCGGGCGATGAAATGTGGCATTTGCGTTATACCGAAACTATCTGCACAGAGCTCTGACATGGCTTCGCCATCATCCACAATCAAACTATTGTCAGGAAAAAAATCATACAACAGACCTTCTTTATAGTATTTATAAGGCATAAGCTTACCTGTCTGACCAAAACGAAACTGAATGCACTTATGCTTAGAGAATTTCTCGGGCGAGTCGATAGGCTGTTGTATGTCAGGATATGTCTTTAGGTATTCTGGCGAAGCACACGTCACAAAATCAATTGGGCTAAGCTTTCTTGCTGTTAAGCGATTATCTTGAACAGTCCCACTGCGAATACACACATCAATGCCTTGCTCAATTAAATCTGTGTAGTGATCGCTATAAGAAAGTTCAAAGGTAATATCAGGGTATAGGTCATTGAATTGTTTCATCCAAGGACGAACATATAATCGGCCATAGGACATCGGAAGACTAATTTTAAGGTGCCCCTGAGGCTCATCATTCACTTCTTTAAGACGATGCTCGCAGGCACTCAGTTCATCCGTTATCTTGCGTACAGTATCGGCATAAACCTGTCCACCTTGCGTCAAGGTTAGATGACGTGTATTTCGATAAAATAGCTGAAGACCCAAATCATCTTCCAAACGACTCATCGCCTTACTGATAGTTGAAGGGGATGCGCCTAAAGTCTTGGCAACAGCCGCAAAACTCCCGTGGTCTGCCGCTGCTACAAAGAATTGTAACGCTCTGAGTTTATCCATAAAAGTACGCTCATAAACTACCTTAAGAGTGACTTAAAGCACTAGTGAATATATTTCATCTTTAAAATTCAATAAGTGTAATTTATTCACCAAATATAATCACTTATTATTTAGCGCTCACATATTACTCACGGAGAAAAATAGTGTTTTCTTTAAACAAAGTCGTCATTTTATTATTATTGTTAAATGTGTCCACCATTACTCAGGCAGCGAAAAATACCATAGGTATATTAATCTACGATGGCGTACTCACTTCAGATGTCACCGCCCCGATTGAGGTATTCGGTGCGGCGTCAAGAAAAGCATGGTTCTCTGACTATGAGGTTGTTCTTATCTCGCCAACAAAACAGGACTATATTACCTCTGAAGAAGGGTTAAGAATAAAGGTGGATTATTCGATCTTTGACGCATTACAGCTTGATGTTCTATTGGTGCCAAGCACCTATGATATGTCCCCTCTTTTAAAGAACACTGACCTGATTTCATTTATAAAAACACAGGGGAAACAGGCAAAATGGTTGGCTAGCAATTGCAGTGGTGCATTCTTACTCGCCGAGGCTGGCATATTAAACGGACTGAAAGCAACCACATGGGCAGGCGGTGAAAGCGAGCTGAAGTCTAGCTATCCACAGGTAAACGTACAGTTTAATCAAAACGTTGTTATAGATAACAATGTCATTACATCTAACGGCAGCATCATTAGCTATCAAGCGGCATTAACGCTTTTAGAAAAGCTAAGTAGTGCTGCTTTCGCCAATGAAATAGCTGAAAGCATTCAGTGGCCCAGACTCAAGAACGCACTCTAAATAAATAAAAGGGACCTATAATCCTTTCCTACAACGGGTATAAATCATTGAGAGTATTTATACCCGAGATATTTTAATGTATGAACGAATGCCTTTCGCATAAGAGCTTAGTAATTTATTGAGCAGGCCAAAGTAATAAGAACCTTATTACATTAATTAATGAGCAGAAACAGCCCAATTAGTTATAGATTCAAGATCGGTTGTAAAGAATGACCCAATTGAAGTACCTGTATCACCAAATGACAAAGACCCGATATCAATATCCCCTTTAAAACGCGTATTCAACGCTATGCCATCTACAAACCCATTGCCACCGGAAACTAACTCAGCAACATTCACAACAGCTTCATTGATGGCATAAATTTCACGTACTGAATGAGCGAATCCAAAAGAAGACTTCCCGTCCAAGCCAGATAAGTCTCCACGGTCATTAAAAATTTCCACATCATTAATTTGAACACCGGCTATATCAATGTAGACATCGAGGTCGATAATTCTGAAAAATGAGGACCAATGAATTTTAGAATCCGCTTTTCCTGTTCCTGCACCAAGTGCCCCACTGCCATCAAAGCCATTACCATGATTTTCAATATGTAGATCTTCAGGTCCTAAATAACCCTGAATACCTAACTGACTCATTAAGGTAGTCGTACCTGGTTGACCCTGATGAAGTCCGGTATCGTGGTTCGAATCAGAATCCAAACCAGCTGCACCTACGACATAATTTGTACCCGCTATACCAATTGCATCAATTTCTATTCGAAAATCAACCGCCTCTTCAAGAATTTTTTCTGCTTCCTCATAAGTATCAGCACCAAAGCCGCCTTCATTTTGATAATGAGCTAAGCCGCCTTTATTATCCCAGCCGTCAGTAAAATCAAAATGGATAACTAGGTCACCGTCACCGTAGAATTTTTTATCATCTATCAATAGATTGTTTCTAGTAGAATCAATGCCTAAAGCGACATCTTCAAAATTCCCATCGGTATTTGCTGCATCTACATATACTTGCGCTATATCACGCATATTAGAAAAACCATAGACTAGCTGATTATCATTGATAACTGACCCATCACCCGCTATATCGATTTCAAGTCTTAAGTTATCCAGAAGGGAGCCGCCGGCACCTGTGCCGTTGCCCAAGGAATCTCCACCCATCCGCATACCCTGAATCAAGAAATAGCCTGCATCATGGTAAGCAAACTCTCCAATTTCCCATTGGGTCTCAACATCTATTGTTATACCGGCCTGTCCTGAAACTTCAATTAGTTCGGTATCTTCAAGCATTATCACTTCGGCAGAAGCATTAATTGATACCGCACATAATAAAGCAGGCGTCATACTCAGGGTTTTGAATCCTTTCATCACATCATCCATTTACAACTGATAATTTGTACGCATTTTAACCAGACGATTTTGTCATTACATGAAGTTTCTTATGATGTATGCCAAAACAAGAACTGATACGCTCTACTAATCCCCATTACTAGAAACCATGCTGACTCAAAATAGGTTTTGCACAATCTTCCTTATTCTCTCCATTTTCATTGCAAGGTTGTGTTTTACACTGTTATCAAGCTGAGGAGATACATTCCTCTTACTGGTTAAGTTGAGAGAGCAATATGATGACCACACCTCAAAAAGCGCTTTATTATTCATCTGATAAACGATCCATTTATGTTGGTCGTCTTGAACGAATGTTATCGCGGGTGAATGTCGCGTCTACCCTACTCCTATCAATTGATAACCAACTTGATGTTGTTGATCAGACAACTGGTAAGATACACCACAGTAAAAGCCTTCTCATCCCTGCTGGCATGAATGTCACCATTGACACGCATAATGCCAATGTTGCTGTCTGCTTTTTAGATGATCTCGGTACCGATTTAAATAAATTGATCCCTAAAATGGGAGCGTCCATAGATATTAGTGGTCAATCACGCTGTTTCAGTAGCATTTGCTCTGAAACCGAAATGATTAAGAATGTCGAAAGTCTATTAGAAAAAAGGCCCTCTGCTGAAGATGCCTTAGAAGAACTGGATTCTTGGCTTGAGTTCATCGACACACCAAATCATGATGTTCCCGACCCGCGAGTTTCAAAAGCAATCTCTATGATCAAAGAAAACTTTTCACAAAACATTTCTGTGGCTGAAGTTGCAGACAGCGTTCATTTATCAGTACCGCGTTTAAGTCAACTATTTAAAGAAGTGACGGGTACACCTATACGACGCTTCAGACTCTGGCACCGCATCTCTATGACGGCCATTAAACTACGCGAAGGTTTTTCATTAACCGATGCAGCCATATTTACTGGTTTTTCAGATTATGCTCAGTTTTCTCGCGTCTTTAGAGAATTATGTGGTGGCAGCCCTTCAGCTGCGAAAAATAATACTGAAATAAAAATTCTAAGTTATTAAGCTCGAAACTAAGTCTTTTAGATAAATAGCGCCTAATAACAGGCTGAAAGGCAGTTTTGATCTATACTAAATCTCTATGGATCAACACATTACACATGACTTAGCACAAGCAGAAAATCTTCAGAATACTATTCTTATTGTTGACGATGAAGCCGTTAATATACGATTGCTGCTTGAAGTACTTCAGCAAGATTATCGGGTTGTTGTAGCCACTAGTGGCGAACAAGCACTTAAGCTCTTACATAAAGATAATAATATTGGTTTAGTCTTACTCGATGTCGATATGCCTGGCATGTCTGGATTTGAAGTGTTGCTCAACATTAGGCAATCACCCTCTCATTCCCAGCTCCCTATTATTCTTATTACCTCCAGAAATAAACCGGGTGATGAAGCCTTTGGTCTAGACCAAGGCGCAAATGATTACATCTCTAAACCTATTTCCGCCGCCATAGTAAAAGCCAGAGTCAAAACCCAATTAACCCTAGCGCACGCCAAAACAAACTTGCAAAACAATAATCAAAATTTAAAACGCGCGCTTAAAAAAGCAGAGCATGCTACTAACGAGCTCACACAGTTCACTTCTATGATTAGTCATGAATTACGCACCCCTATTACGGTACTTAAGTGCGAAATTGAATTGTTAGTTGAAGGCGTTCGGCCACCGAATCAAACTCATCTTGACTCTTTACTAGAGGAAGTGAATCATTTTAGTGGTTTAATCAATGATATGTTTGAGCTGGTATTATCGGATGCACGTAAACTGAAATATAAAAAAGAATGCGTACAACTTGATAAGGTTGTCACCCGCTCTATCGAGTTATTTGAATCTCAGTTTAGACAACGAAATATTTCCATCACAAGCAACTGCATCCTTAATGGCAATGTAAACATTACTAATCGAAGTAAAGCTTCTCAAGATATGTCTGTTTTTATTGACCCCCTGAGAATGAAACAAGTTGTCGATAATATTTTAAAAAATAGTCTTAAATATACTGACCCTATGGGCGAACTGAGAGTGACCTATGAAATGGAAAATGACTTCATTGTCATTCATTTCCAAGACAGCTCACCGGGCGTTCAAAAAGAACAACTACTTAAACTATTTGACCGTTTTTTTAGAGTCGAAAAATCACGTAACCGTTCTACAGGTGGCGCAGGCCTGGGTTTATCCATTTGTAGAACCATCGTAAAAGACCATTCTGGAAAAATAAGCGCTCAACACTCCCCATTAGGCGGTATTTGGATTAGTGTTGCTCTTCCAAAACACCAAGCCTTAGTTGACGCCAATCAAGAGCATACCTACTGATGCTACTTTTTAGACGCCTCCCCATAAAATATAAACTGATTGTTGTGGTCTTGCTCACAACCACTATCGGCTTAACCTTTACCGGCGCAGTTTACCTGTCTTACGACAAAATAAAACAGAGAGAGTCATTAATACAAGAAATTCTAGTGCTGTCAAAAGTTGTCGCACTTAGGAGCGCCGTAGCACTGAGTTATAATGATCGGAAAAATGCATTTGGCACTATTTCGACCTTAAGTATCAGAAAGAACATCCGCTTCATTTGTATGTACGATCAACAAGGAGAAGTATTTGTAGATTTTTTTGTGACATTGGATGAAACGGCTTGCCCCACTATTGATAGTTTACCTAGCGAGAACTTACGCTTAAACGAAGATTATTTAGATACCATTATTGCTATTGTTCGCAATAATGGAAAAATTGGACACCTATTGGTACGCGTCAGTTTAGATGAATTAAAAGAGCGCGTTGATAATCAAATTCTGGTCAGTATCGTGACTTTATTTTGCTCTCTGGTTTTAGCTTTTCTTCTGACCTCTCGCCTACAAAGACAAATATATGCTCCGATTTCGCAACTTGGCTTAGTGGCTGAACAAATCACCCGTAAACGCAACTATTCTATTCGAGCAAAAACAGACAATGAAGATGAGTTAGGTGAAATGGTCCGCGCATTTAACGACATGTTAAATGAAATAGAACAAGACAAGGAACAAATGAACAGCATCGCCTTCTCTTTGAATCAAGCAAAATTAACCCTAACCAGTAAAAACACTGAACTTGAAGCCGCGTTAAGCGAAATCAAACTAGCCAAAAATGAATTAAGTAAATTCACTTCGATGATCAGTCACGAATTACGAACGCCATTGGCAGTACTTCAATGCGAAGTCGAATTGATGGTTGATGGCATCAGAAAACCAACACAAGAAAATCTTGATTCCTTACAAGAAGAAGTTGAACATTTTACCGGACTAATTAATGACATGTTTGAACTGGTTCTTTCTGATGCCAGAACACTTAACTATAACAAAGAATATAGCTTTTTAGACAAGCTACTTATGCGCTCCATCGAGCTTTTTGAGTGGAAGTTTAAAGAACACGACATTGAAATGGTGATAGATTTAGGTAGCCTTAAACATATTGAGCTATTAGTAGACCCGCATAGAATCAAACAAGTTTTAGATAATATATTAAATAATTGCCTCAAATATACCGACCCAGAAGGTAAGCTTTGTATCTTTTCTGATGAAGATGATACCTATATATGGATTCACTTTCAGGACACCGCACCGGGTGTCGATGAATCGGCGTTATCTCAACTGTTTGAGCGATTTTACCGTGTGGAAGAATCTAGAAATCGGCTAACGGGTGGTGCGGGCTTAGGTTTATCAATTTGCAAAACAATAATGGAAGACCATCAGGGTCGTATAGTTGCGAAATCTTCACCCTTAGGTGGCGTCTGGATTAGCATCGGCTTACTGAAAAATCAGAGCGCATGAGGTGAGAAATGGCACAATTAATTTTGATAGTTGAAGATGAACCTAAACTGTCACAATCAATGTCCGAATACCTGGAAGGGTCGGGTTATCAAACTCAGATAATCGACCACGGTGATATTGTGAGCGACTGGGTAAAAGTAAATTCTCCAGCCTTAATACTATTAGACCTTATGTTGCCGGGTAAAGATGGTATTAGTGTTTGTCGAGAAATAAGAACGTTTTCACAGGTTCCCATCATTATGGTGACAGCAAAAAGTGAAGAAATTGATCGTTTATTGGGTTTAGAGTTGGGCGCAGATGACTATGTTTGCAAACCATTCAGTTTAAGAGAGTTACTTGCAAGAGTTAAAGCAGTACTCAGAAGGCATGACTTTGTACCCTCTACCCAGTTGGAAGACCGTGGTCTTGAATTGAGTAAAGCCAGCTGTAGCGTTTCTGTCGCTGGCGTCAGCATCGAATTAACCGCTATTGAATTTAATATTTTAGAAAAACTTAGTCGTCAGCCAGGCCAGATCTTCAGACGGGATGATTTAATGGACGTTGCCTATGAAGATGGTCGTATAGTGAACGACCGAACGGTGGATAGCCATATGAAGAAAATACGCAAAAAACTCAACCAGATAGCACCGACAAACAAATTCATCCATTCTATCTATGGTGTCGGTTACAAATTCGAAGCATAACGTTTAACACCTACACTCAAACTAACCTTTTGAACTAGCAGTCCAATCTATAACTGGTTTCTTTTCTCAAATATCCTCATATAGATATTTGTTTGTCACTAGATCATTATCCAAAATAAAGGTTTTTAATTTCTGCGTCGTTGTTATCCTTTTAGTCTTAGCGAACAGAAACAACGTTGGCTTTTCAAAATAGCGCTCTATAAACCGCTCCAAGAATTCATCACTACCCTTTTCTGATAAATAGATGATCCAAGCAGATACGTTATCAAAAAGAGGATATTTATTTCGAGTGAATGAATTTGGATGATTGAAGTGCTGGATGTTCAATTCATATGGTTGCAGTTCAGACTGTATCAAGGCTGAATACATTTTTGTATCTGAGAAAATTCCAAGGCTTTTAGTGAGTTCACAATTTGCAGATCTTGTAAGCGGTCTGGCTCGCTTAAATGATTGATTTTTCTTAATAAAAGGCCGATTCAGACGCTTAGCTTTTTTAACTGTAATATGCGATTCCGAGTCTGCATACTCAACAGGATAAGAAGGAATAGTCTGAAATACAGCGCTATCAAGCGGCTCGATTTTCGCCGGAGTTATAATGGAAGATGCACCGTTAGCTGAGCTAACACAAGGCCTTACCGTAGCAAATGGAAAAGCTTTTTTATCATAGACCGAATCTTGTGGTATTTCTTCAGCGACTAAAATAGGGCTATCAACAATCGTAGGTGCACTTGAAGCAACACTCGCTGACAGGTTGGTCTTCCTATAGTCGAGATCCATTAACATCGCATTAGGTGAAAATGGAGGTATGAGTTGAGTGGGCTTGTGTGCTTCTCGATTGGCACTAAAAACACCTCTCATCTTAGACGATTCTTGAGATTTATAGTGTTCAAATTTTACAAACCGAACATCTTTAGGGTGCTTTTTCCACGTTAATATTGTTTTCAACATAAGAATTCCATCTCATTATAATTGTTTTTATATCACTGGTTGATTCAGAAAAGTCATAGCACCACTAAAGCCATCCATACTCATATCTCCCATGCGGCAATTAGCGCATTATCCGATGCATTATGTCTACTACAAAAACGCAATAATGATGCTTACTTCATATTTATTATCTAAGCAGCTTACATTTTGAACTTGTTAATTATTTTTTGCGTTAAAGCATCCTTAAACTTAGATTAAAACGCGCTAACCAAGCATATTCTATTGCTTATCGCATCCACTAATTGGCACTATTCATGTCATCAAGAACTGTTGAATTTTTTGCTGAGTTTCTTGTTCACTAGTATGTTCAAACAAAAATAAAGTAGATTTGTCGATATAACGATCAAGAAAGTGATCCAAAAAGTCGCTTTCATCAGACAAGAAAATAATCCAAGAAGATATCTTATCGAACAGAGGAAATAATTCTGGTGTAAAAGAAGCGGGGTGATTGAAATGTTTAATCTTCACATCGGTATTTTCTACTGCTGTTCGAATAATTTTAGAATATATTTGATGATCAAAAAAGACACCTAAACTAGTGCGTGCATCTTCTTCAACTAGAACGGGGCCACTTGAGCCAGGCCTTAAGCCTTTGATCTTTTTCTTTCCTTTAGACATCAAGGTCTGCACTCGTAATGCATCTAAAGGGTGAGCCCATGACTTGACATCATTCAGGTTAGCTTTACAGACCACATCATCAAAATGTCCATTTTCTTTATAATTTAGTAACGCCATCTCCCTATGATCGTTATTTTGCTTAATTCGTCGATTAAACATAATAAATAACACCAATATTGCGACTTGTTATCTAATATTACAGAATGTTAAGCCAAGTTGAACATGAACGAATTGATGATATAGGTGAAAATGTTAACTACGTTCACAAGCAGGCGAAAAAAAGCGTATTTCTTAACACCAACTCGCATCGTTTTCAGGCTGCTTCAGTAACTCTTCTACATTAGCATGTAATACTCTATACCCCACATTGCCATATAAGGTCTGCCGTCCGCCATCTAACACATAAGAGGGACTACCTTTAATATTCAAATTTTTGGCTTTTTGATAATCATTCATTAGTGCAGCTAACGCCGAACCATCATTGATAAACTTCTTTATTCTTATGGTATTTAGCTTTGTAATATCTGATAGTTTATAGAGTACTAACATATCACTGATATCTACGGCTTCTAAAAAGAATGCTTCACGTACTGTCTTAGCAAAACAATTCGCAACCCGCGTACCATGCTCAAGCACAATCGCTTTCAGGATTAGATGCGCATTTGCAGATGTTTTAGGTTGAACATCCCGCCAAAGTGAATGGTTAATTTTAAGTTCATGAAAATGTGCTGCTGACTCTGATACGTGTGATGCGAACCCCTCGTAGCCCCCTCGGTCAGACCATTGAGACGCCATCTTGCCAGCCGTATCGCCAAAAACATCCATATAATGGAAACACCACTGAATCTGGTCGCCAAAACGCTCATTTAACTCTTCAATACGTCTTTGGGCAACCCATGCCCAAACACAAAGAATATCTGAATAATAATCAATTTTTAACATACGCTTTCCCGCCATTCAGATCAGTTTTATAAGGGCTTAGTGTTACGCTTTATTCCATGGCATGCGCGCTAATACCATCGCCATACCACAGCTATCGGTCACACCAGCAAAAACCAAACCAGCGCCAACAAACGCAGAAACCCCATATAATGCAGGATTTATAACAGCCCCTAAGATAATACCAACCACTACTAAGGTACCAGCCGAAATTCTTACTTGCCGCTCTAGAGAAATAGTTTTCCCACCGCCTTGTTGAATTTTCTCACCTTCGGCCTTCAATGCGCTTATTCCACCTTCTACAACACATAATTTCATCGTGTTGATTGCCGACAGTTTTTCAGCCGCTTTTTTGGCACGCATTCCGGTACCACATAACAAGTAAACAGACGTTGGTGTTTGAATATTCTCCTGATCCAGTAAATTATTAAAGGACAGCTCATCAAGTTGTTGCAATGGCAGGTTATGACAACCCATAAGACATTCATTATTAACCTCAGCAGGAGTTCTGACATCAACTATGGTTAAAGCCTGATTCTTTTTGAGCTGAATGAATTCTGCTATCGGTATAGTTCCTATATCGTTGGTTCGTGTTGTTTGACTCATATGAACTTCCTTAATTAAAGGTCGGGACAATAAATTGACTGTAAAACCGAGATAATTTTTATTGCTGCATCGCCCTCAAGGCTATAGAAAATAACCTGAGACTCTCTTCGCGTTTTCACCAACCCCGCCGTACGCAGGGAAGTAAGATGTTGAGACAAAGCAGACTGACTCAATGGTATGACTTCATTCAACTCACCGACAGACAACTCTCCTTTTACGAGAGTGCATAAGATTAGTAAGCGCTTTTCATTTGCCATTTTCTTAAGTAGTTGCGCAGCATCACTAGCATGCGCCTGCATCTCAGTCATTTCACTTACACTTAGCTTTTTAGACATATTGAGCCACATCAGAATTACAGAAGACCGCAGTATATTAGCATTAGCTTAATTAGTAAATGCTAATATTTAAAAAATATCCTTTTCTCTCTGATTTTTGACTATAGTTAAGGGTACAAAATATTAAAGGAGTGTCAGCGAATGGCTAAAATACTTGCGGTAGACGATGCAATTATTATGCGCAGTATTGTTAAATCGACATTAGAGTTGTCAGGGCACGAGGTGATTTGCTTTGAGAGTGGAGAAACCGCGCTTAGTTGGGCTCAAAACCAAAAAATTGATTTAGTTATTTCTGACCAGTACATGCCCGGCATGAAGGGCACAACGCTTATTGGTAAACTGCGAGAGTTATCTCACCTTCAAGGAGTCCCTATGTTGATTCTCTCCACAGAATCAAAAGATGAGGTGAAACAGTTAGCGAAAGACAACGGCGCCAATGGCTGGATTCAAAAGCCTATTGTGCCCGAAGATTTAACCAATGGGGTTAATCGAGTATTAGATAAATATAAAAATTAGTAACCATCCATCAGTATGAAATCGGCTTTAGAAGCCGAGCAGTCAGGACAGGACCAATCCTCTGGAATATCGTCAAAACGTACACCCGCGTTGATACCTTCTTCAGGAAAACCCAGCGCTTCATCATAAATAAGGTCACATGTTAGGCAATAATATTTTTTGTAAGAATCACTGTTCATATTATCTCCTTATTACTCACTCTCAATAAAATCTGGTTTTTCCCGTACAAAACATTCTGGGCATGGAAAGTCATCAGGTATATCCTGCCACTTGGTTCCTGCAGGATACCCTTCATGCTGAGCCCCTTTAGATTCTTCATACACATAAGCACAATCGGGGCATTGATACGTTTTCATACTTTCACCTTCCTACTTAAGTCCAATAAAATTCACTAAAATTGCTTCAGTTTTCGCTTACGCAGCATCAAGTTCAACTTCTGGTTGGTGATATCGCTTAAACATAAGCTCTTTCTTTTCAGGGTCGATATTGACTTTACTCATATCCCCTCCGGCCCAAGCAATGACTTTAGAATCCATGATTGAGAACCAAACAGTCGGTAGCATAGCCAAAACAAACATCCAAGGGTAACCTGACGGTAAGGATGGCACATTTTGATAATCGCGTAACACTTGATATGGCCGAGTAGGATGAGCATGGTGATCTGAGTGACGTTGAAGGTGAAGTAGTATTAAGTTTGACGCCTTATGGTTGCTGTTCCACGAGTGGTGAGGCTGACAGCGTTCATAACGACCATTTTCATTCTTCAAACGCAATAAGCCATAATGCTCAACATAATTAGCACAGGTTAGTTGCCACCAGCCGTAACCAGCAGCGATCGCAAGAAATGGAATCATCACAGGGCCAAAATACGCTAGCATTAGAGTATAGGCGACAAGCGTTATGCTCATTGATTGAATAATTTCATTATTCAGAGACCATTCTGATTTTTGCTGTCGTTTCAACCTTGTTGCTTCTAGGGCCCATGCTCTTCGGAAAGCACCCGGAATCTCACGCTTCACAAAGGTATAAATAGATTCTCCAAGACGAGAGCTAGCAGGGTCTTCAGGTGTCGCAACATCTTTATGATGCCCCTTATTATGCTCAATACTAAAATGGCCATAACCACTACATGCCAAGATAACTTTAGCGCATGTAGATTGCGCTCGATCGTTCACTTTATGACCCATTTCATGACCTGCAACCAAGCCAACCCCATTAATAATGCCTGCACTGATCGCGCCCCCCAAAATACTAAACCAAGACCAATCATAGTGAGAGACGATAAAAGCCATACCCACAAGTGCCGCCCAATGCGCTAAGGTCGCGAGATATAAGATGTAAACGTAATAACGCTTGTCCTTAAGCTGCTCTACAAGTTCATCATCCGGATTTGCCTCATCGACTCCAAATAATAGGTCCGCGGCTGGCAAAATGGCATACATGAATACAACGGTGAGCCATAACCAAACTCCCTGCCCTGTTTGTATCGCCAAGTACCCTGATATTAAAGGCACTGCTGGCATAATAAATGAAAAGCCGTACCAATATTTCTTACTTAATATCCAAGCCGTTTTCTTTTTGTTTTCTGATAATTTCTCAGGCGACACTTCTGGGGATGGAACACCCCCGAACTCAACTTGACTTGTCATTATCCACCTCACTTAACAAGTACAGCGTTCAACTGCACTTGAGTTGTTGTTATTAGAGAGTTTTGATTTCATAGCTAGAATAATATGTAGTCACAGTTCAATGACAGAGCAATACGCGTCAACAACTAGTCAATTTGATTCAGCAACACTAGAGTTACTTTGCGTACTTCTGGCGATAGGCTCTGGGGGCGCAAGCAAACCAACGTTTAAATGAACGCCCAAAGTTAGACAGGTCTTCGTAACCCAATTCCAGAGAAATAACTTCGACTGTTAAATCGGTATTTTCTAATAGGTAGACAGCTTGTTGTTTTTTCAGATTTTCTAGCACGCTTTTGAAGGAGCTATTTTCGAGTCTTAGCTTTCGGGTTAAGGTACTTTTAGATATATTGAGTAACTGCGCAGCGCTCTCTGCTGTCATCTGATACTGTTTATTCTTCTCGATTAAATAGGTAAGTTTATCTGTCAGTGTATCGTATTGTTGGAGTCTGCCCAGTTCAATATCGCACTGCGTTTTAGCAAAATCCACTGAACGAGAATTAAACGATACACAAGGAATCGACAATAACGATTGTGGTATCTCTATTGAAGCTTCATGTTTTCCAAAACAAAATTTACATGGCATAAACTGATCATACTTTTCAAGCCAATCCGGTGCTGGGTAAGGGAAATTGAAGGTGCAATGCGCTATCTCTGTACCGATAACATATTCGATTATCTTTAATAAACTGAGCGAAATCACTTCATATAACACTATGCCGACAGGTGACCAGTCACAGTTTTCAGTCAAATATAAACGATAGTAATCAGTTCCCTGACTAGCTTCAAGAGACATTGCCTGTAATCGCGTTTGATAGTATCGGATGATTAGTGCTAAACATTCTTTTAAATTAAGTCCATGCGAGACAGCAAAACCTAAACTTCCATGACTTGACAATTGAAGGCTTTGTGCAATTTCTAAACCAAACCAAGGCTTTTCATACTTAGCATTTATATCAACAATCAAACCCTTTAAATCATCGAAAGGAATGAAATCCTGATTGATCGCCGGCGCTAACTTGACTACCGAGTCACTAATCACAATTCCCTGTTCTGCGCTATAGCGAACAAAATGATTCCAGTAGCTTGCGGAAGAGAGTGGCGTTAAAGCCATATCGCCTAACCCCTTTCAGAATAGTTGAATGTAGCGCCCTACCTTATCTGAAGTAAATAACGCAAACAACATGATACTATTAGGAAGCCCTGACTATTTGAAACGTTGGAATAAGACGGTTGTAGTAGATAGGACTACGTTCAGGTATTAGCTAAGCAGGCGCTCCAATTTAAAAAGTAACACGACCGCATTAAAGGGTTTTTGAATCCACCCCGTAACACCAACATCCCTTCCCTTTCTTTTAACGTCCGCTTTCGCTTCAGTTGAGAGAATTAGAATGGGTATAGTTTGATAATTAACTAATTCACGAAGTGCCTCAACTAACTGAACACCTTCCATAAAAGGCATGTAGTTATCCGAAATAACCGCATCAAATTGAGACTTAATTGCTAAACCTAGCGCCTCCACACCATCTTTTGCCTCGGTCACCTCATAGCCACTTCCAACAAGACAAGTTACGACTGCCTGTCTCAACAATGAAGAATCATCGACCACCAAAATACGTTTCATTTACTTCTCACAGTCACTTATTTTCTTTACTAAAACAGTTTAGTCAAAAAATACGATTTCGTCTGATGTTTCTGTTTAATAAAAGACTGAAAATGAACCTTACTCTGGCTTATCATCATGATTTAATTGTTGCTCGAATGCCTGATGGTAAGATACCAAACGTTTAAAACTATCGCGTTCTATTTTTTTAATGGGTCGCTGACTCGCCAAACTAGATTCTGGTGTTTCTAATTGATGCACCTTTGGAGCCTGCCAGGGAACGATATATAAGACCGTTGGCAGTTCCTGATTACCTCTAATTCTAGTACCCTCGATGGTTATTACTTGGTTTTCGGCTTGAACCCACGGACTGAGACTACACACCAAGCTAGATACCAAGACAACAAATACTTTCGCATAATGGTGCATGTTACGACTCCACCTCTATTCTGCTTTTAATGTCAAAAATCCAGTCTTTTATTTGGGTATCGGGTTGTTTTTGCAACAGTTGATACTGCTCATACAACACGAGAGCATCGCGCAAGCGCCCACGGTATAAATCTAATAAAATACCTAAATTTTTTAAAGCCATTAAGTTGTTGGGTTCAATTTCAAACACTTGACGATAGTAATTTTCAGCCTCATCGAATCGCCCTTCTTCCCTTGCAATATAGGCTAAAGAAATCAGAGCCCCTATATGCTTAGGCTTAAGTTGGAGCGATTTTAAGTAGTACGCTTTACCCGCTTCAAAATCCTGCTGTTTAATCGAAATATGTCCCAAATTTAGCATCGGGCCCAAAATCTGTGGATGAGTTTGATGTAGTTTATCTAATATTATTTTCGCTTCATCAAATCTTGACTGTTCAACTAACTCAACACCTTGTTTGAATTTCTGCGCCAACTGACTACTTTCAAGAGACTGTGGCAGTGCTTGTTCAGTTTGCTCACCTTTCTGGTTATTGGCACATGCACTTATCAATACTGTCGAGATCAAAACGAGAAAAAGATGAGCTTTGTGCCTCATATTAATTAAGTTCATGCGACACCCCCATTAATAGTTCATCTTTTGCATAGCGTCCTGGTAGTAATTTCCTAAGGGATTTAAAGCTATTCTTTACCCATTTATCATAAATACCATTCCAGGACCGGCTCGCATTCTGCTCATGAATATCAATGGCACTATCCTCAAAAGGAAAGGTTTGTTCTTCCAACAAAATATCATATTGCTCCAGCTCTAGTTCATTCAAGCCGTCTGGTCGGTCAGATGCCATTAAATCCTTACTCAATTGTGCATATATATCGGCCATTCTATAACCGGCTTCGGTAGAATATTGAGATACACCATACGATGCAGTAAGTTGAAAGGCATTCATGGCTTTTTCTAGTGCTTTGGTTTTTTTGCTCATTGCCTCATTCAAAGGTAGGCTCAGTTTAATTCGTTTGTATTGAATAAAGGCATCGTTGGCCAGTACGCTTGACGCAGAGGCTGCCAAATAACGCATACGGTCATCTGCCGAGTCACCAGCCGCATCAACTGTTTTCATTTGTTTGGCTAGCCAGAAACGGCGCTTAAGGGGCTTACCACTCAATTCATAAAGTTCAGCTAGTCGGTTAGCCGCTTCCATGTAGATATCCACAGGTGAAGCATAGGTGTTGGCATACTTTCGATAACTTAGTCTAGCTTGTTCATGGTTCTCAGCTTTGTCATATAGTTCAGCGACGATATAAAGTGTCTCTTGTTTTTCTTTAGGGTCAGTACTTGCGCACTGACCCTTTTCTAATTAACTCAAGAGAGTTACTTAAAAGTTGTAGCTGTACTTGGCGTACCAAAATGCACCACTGAAGCCCATAGGAGCCTGAGTGCTGTAAAGGTTACCGTATGAATTGATGTTATGCAGAGTATCACCTGCTTCATCAAGTACGTTATTACCACCAACCATGACTGATGAATTGTCATTGATATTATACGCTAGCTCTAAATCAACAACACTCTCGCCAGGATATACAAATCCTTCACCACTGTCATACCAGTCACCGTAGTAGCTGATGCGAGCAAGCATTCTCCAATCGCCCATCATGTGATTAGCAGACAGGTTCCAACGAGTATCTGGAGTCATTTGTTCGATACGCTTCTCACGCTCATCATCAATAGTAACACCACGATTAGTTACGTCAGTGTTAGTCTGATTGTAAGCTAGATTCCAATCGGTAGTACCGCCCATCCAATCAGTGCTTGTTGATACGACTAAATCGAATCCATCAGTAGTGGTATCAAAGTCGTTAGTGTAGAAACGGAACTTCGACATATCGCCAGCACCAGGAACGTTATCGGCTATCAACTGAGCAATGTCAGCCGCAGATAAGTTAACATCTTTGGAGAAGTTCAATCGGTCATCAACGTCAATTGAGAAGTAATCCAGAGTAATTTCGAACTCACCAACAGTCGTATAAATACCGAAGGTCATGTTTTCTGAATCTTCTGGCTGCAACTGCTTACCACCGTAAACTAAGGCAACAGGACTAGTCGCA
>ENA-OSET01000695-OSET01000695.1-sediment-metagenome-genome-assembly--contig:-NODE-695-length-36872-cov-111.156190_pt1 | contig 36872 bp, 27 predicted proteins | sample MGYA00237882_ERZ534229 | MGnify/ENA primary metagenome ERZ534229 (study PRJEB26408, sample SAMN06266212) | sediment metagenome | isolation source: Hudson Canyon methane seep mesocosm | place... | reverse complement strand
AGCATAGTGCTGTGACTTGAAAACATATGGTTACTGACTAAAATGAATTCCATGATCAACGCCCTACTGCCTTTTTATCAAGAACCGTTAGTGGCACTAACCCCAACCCAACCGAGGCGGTTAGTCTTTTTGTCATCATAGGGCTCCTGATTGGTAGCTTTTTAAATGTTGTTATCCATCGATTACCCTTGATGATACAGGCCCAATGGAACGAACAAGCGCGTGACTTTCTGGATCTGCCAAGGGGGTCTCAAACACCCTTGTCACTGATGAAGCCTCAATCACACTGCCCTGACTGTCAACATAGAATCAGAGCGTATGAAAACATACCGATTATTCCATGGTTACTGTCATCCACAGTGATTTATATTAGAAGTGTCTAATAGGCCCTATTTTAATCAATAGAGTTAGGTTTTACAGGATGAAATTAAAGCCCTCGAGAGACTTATAGGTTAGTTGGGGTAAAAATGATAATGCTTTATAGAGTAGTTAAATCATTATTTTGGTTAATAGCATACTGTTGTAAGCTTGATGAGCCATTTCTACGAGCAGTTGCACTGTATCCAGTAGTTCCAACGGCAACAACGCTGTAAAGGTAAGGATTGGCTGCGCTTACATCAAGGACAACTTTATTATTAAAAAGGTTGGTATTAATAGTCGCTGCTGTTGAACAATTGGCGGTACAGAACGAGTGGTTTTCATTAAAGAAATCTTGTTGCATTAAGTAAATGGAGCGTAAGTTATTTTGCGCAGTGGTTTCTTTAGCACCCGCTATGTAGCCATTGTACGCGGGTATTCCAACAGCGGCTAGAACTCCAATTATAGCGACTACAATGATCAGTTCAATTAAAGTAAACCCTGCTTCTGTGCAGGGTTTACTTTTAGGTTTAAATATTTTATTCAACTGTAGCTATTCCAGTGTCCGTATATTGAGCCGCGGCACTTTTATCATTTGTTCTAGTTCTAAATGTGATATTAAAACCCGAAGTAGTCATACACACTCTACCAACAGATGTATTACATCTCGTCACGGGCGTGGTGTCAGTGGCATTATAAGGGTTCTTAAAACCAGCGGCAGTAAAATATGTTTGGAACCAACTCGCCCAAGTACTCGCTGACTGCGGATTGACCCCAGAACGACATGCGCGATTGACGCCCCCAAGACTAACAGATGTAGCTCCACTGGCACAGCGCGCTAATGTTGCGGTAGCAAAACTATAAACACGGGCATGGTTTTCTTTTGAAGCTTTGATCTTCGCATCCTGAATATATCCTTGATAAGCGGGTATACCCACGGCAGCTAAAACACCGATAATAGCGACCACAATAAGTAGCTCGATTAAGGTAAAGCCACCCTCTTTTTTATCGCGAATTTTATTAAATTGTGCGTGTGTGAACATAATACTCTCCTTATTACTTTTTTTTAGTATGGTTGGATGGTAGCAGAGTGTGACTAACCCTGTAAACCTTTATAAGGTCCCCCCCATTTGGAACATAGGCGTGTACATGGCAACTAAAATAAAACCAATGGTAGCGCCCATAAATACGATCATAACCGGTTCCAATAAAGCAGTTAATTTTTCAATCGTTTCATTCATTTGTTCTTCATAATACATTGAAATAGACTCAAGCATTTCTTCCATATTTCCTGTGTTTTCTCCTACCGCGACCATGCCATAAAAAGTAGGGTCAAAAATATGGCTTTCTTTGGCAAACAATTCAGACAAAGGCTCACCGCCATAAACGCCTCTTTTAACTTCCGTCATGGCGTCTTGAACAGCGATATTACTGACCGAGCTAGCGGAAATATCTAAGGCTTCCATAACAGGTACACCCGCAGCGGTTAGGTGGCCTTGAATCATTGCGATTTTAGCCAGTGATGATTTTCTGATTAATTCACCAAATAATTTTACTTTTAAAAATTTATAGTGAAAAAAACGACGTAACTTATAATTAGTCTTTATTAAAAAAGAAAAAGAAAAAATACCGGCAGTGAGAATTATAGCAGCCACTCCTCCCCCCATAGGATCACGCAAGAATTCACTAATATTTACGACCATTTGAGTTGATGCAGGTAACCCCCCTGGGGAGCCTTTGAACATGTCTTGAAAAACAGGAACTACAAAAACCATCATAACGCCAATGACAGCAACAGCTACGACGAATAAAACAGATGGATAAATTAAGGCACCGCGAATGCTTGCCCGTATTTTTTGCGATTTATCCATGCTGATACAGAGTTTCTTTAAAAACAAGTCGATCTTACCGCTAGACTCGCCAGCGCGTAATAAGTTGACATAAATGTTGTCAAATACTTTCGGGAATTGTGCAAAGCTATCAGATAATTGGCTACCAGATTCCACCTGTTGTAAAATATCTTTTATTATGGCTTTCAGTACCGGATCAGTTGATTGCTCTATGAGCATGGTTAGTGTTTTTATAATGGGTAACCCTGCCCGCACCATGGTTTCCAATTGTTTAGTGAAGATGATTAGTTGATCAATAGGAACCTTTTTGTTTTTTAAGTTAAGTTGTTCTTTTTCTGCTTTGTTTGAGGCAACTTTTTCAACCAGTTCTTTTCCTGAAACTTTAGTTAACTCGGTAACAATGAAGCCTTGTTCTTTTAGTTTGAATGCCGCTTCATCGCGATTAATAGCTTCAATAGTACCACTGACATACTGGCTACCACTAATACCCTTATATTTATAGATTACAGCCATATTTAAATCACCATCATGACACGTTGGAATTCTTTATAAGATAAAACCCCTTCTGTCATCAGGTTCCGTCCAATGGACTGCATGGTACGAAAATCATCTTTTTCTTGGGCGATAGTTAATATTTCCATTGTTGTTTTATCGGTAAGGATAGCCGATTTAATATTATCCGTAATACGCAATATTTCATAAATACCACGTCGTCCTTTAGCGCCGAGGTTGTCGCATTTTTTACAACCTTTACCGATGTAAACCGAACTATGTTTAGCTTCTTCTTCAGTAAAACCAATAGCTTGTAGATTGTCACTGGTAACCGAGGTGTCTTCAATTTTACAGTGTGGACAGATGGACCGGACGAGTCGTTGCGCCACGATAAGTGTCAGAGCTGAAGTTAACAGGTAAGGAGGTACGCCCATGTTTAGAAGTCGGGAGATAGTACTGACCGAGTCATTGGTGTGTAATGTGCTGAGGACTAAATGACCCGTCAGAGATGATTTAACAGCAATGTCTACCGTTTCTTTATCTCGAATCTCACCGACTAAAATAACTTCAGGGTCTTGCCGAAGGAATGAACGCAAAGCAGCTGAAAAAGTTAAGCCAATTTTTTCTTTAATTTGTACTTGGCCTATTCCATCAATAGCGTATTCAACAGGGTCTTCGGCAGTCATTATGTTGAGCCCAACTTCATTAATCTCAGATAAAGCCGCGTAGAGTGTTGTTGATTTACCACTGCCTGTTGGACCTGTTACTAAGACTAACCCTTGTGGGGAACGAATGGCATCGAGTAAAGCTTTTTCATCGTCGGGATTTAGCGCTAATTTTTCAATCGTTAAAGAAATTGAACTTCGGTCTAAAATTCTGAGCACGACCCTTTCGCCAAAACCAGTAGGAAGTACTGAGACACGAAAGTCAACACCTCGGCCATCTATTTCCAGACTAATAGCACCGTCTTGAGGCAAGCGACGTTCTGCTATATCTAAAGAGGACATGATCTTAATGCGGGTAACAATCGCAGCATATCGTTCTTGAAGCTCTTCGGCACATTCTTCTTTCTCATGAAGAACGCCATCTAGGCGATAACGAAGACGTGCGTACGATTTAAACATTTCTATGTGAATATCACTAACACCGAGTCTAACGGCATCAGCAATAATATTATCTACAAAATCAATAACGACCGAAGAGCGAGCCTCGGAATCTTCTACTACAGGTAATTCTTCTTCTTCTAGGATTTTAATTTCAGCACTGGGTGTACCAGAAAGTGAAATTAATGCTTTATCCATTTCTGTTATAGGTATGATAAAGGTCTTAACTGAAGTATTCGTGAGTGTTCTTACGCTTGAAATCAGGTTTAATGATGTGTTGTCTGCTATTGCAACGGACAGTTCCCCATTAGCGTCTAATTTAATAGGAATTATTCGATTCTGTAGAATGAAATTATGAGGCAATACGGTTAGGGCCATTTCATCGATTTCAGAAATGTTGGGAAGGTGTACAACCTCTAATCCATAGGCGTTACTAATTGAATTAGCTATTTCTAATTCGTTAGTAACACCAGATTGAACCAATGTGTTAATGACACCTTTCCCGCTTTCCTCGCTTGAGGCAATTGCATTTTGAGCATCATCAGTAGAAATGCTTCCAATACCAGAAAGGAATAGTGCCAGTTGATGGTCATTTTCATTAGGTATTTTAATAGCAGTCATTTAATTAAGTTCACTAAATTACACGGGGGGCAATGAAAATTAAGAGTTCTTCAAACCGGTCATTTTTCTTTTCGTGCCTAAATGCCCGACCAATGATGGGGATATCATTGAAAAAAGGTACCCCATCATTTGCATCACTTGTTTTTTGCTTCTTAACACCGCCAATAACAACGATAGAGGCATCTTTGACCATGAGTGTGGTTACAATGGTTTGTGTCGCGATTGGTGGTACAGCGATGGTTAGATCAACATCTGATTTTTCAAGGTTAATACTTAGACGTACATTACCATCCCCGACAATACTGGGGGTGACTTCCAGCTGCAAGGAAGCATCTCTCATTTCATAGGTAGATGCTTGACCATTTTGACTGGGTACTAAATAAGGGATTTGATAACCTTGACTAATGGTTGCTTTTTGATTGTTGATTGTAAAAATACGGGGGTTCGACAATATTTTAGTAAAGCCATCTGTTTGCATCGCATCTAATTCAATTTTTAAAGTCATTGCGCTGGTTGAAAGAAGTCCACCCAAGCCACCAGTAGCGGCAGAGCCAACCAAATTTTGTGCAACATCGCCGAGCATTGCACCATAACTTTCAGTATCAGCCGCCCAACTGGGAGCCCCTCCTCGCCCAAATCGGGTTCCACTGAGCTGAAAAGTATCTGAGCCATTTTTAAATAAGTCTGCCTGGTTGTATCCCAGTCGCGAACCCAGTTCTTTCTGAAAATCGTCACTTACTTCAACAATAAAAGCTTCAATTAAAATCTGAGGTGTTCGTATGTCAACTTCTTTAATCAACCGCGCAATTAAATCTAATTCATTTCGTGTTGCTTTAACAATTAAAGAATTGGTTCTTTCGTCAACAGTTATCCCCGGGCCACTAGTGGCAGCTCCTTCTGATGAACCATCGGCGGTACTTCCGCTAGAACCATTTAGTACACTAGACACTTGCGTACTAATGGTATTGGCGTCTGTGTAGTACAACTTAAATAGCTCAGTGTACATAGGTTGAATCGCACGTTGTGCTTTAATTGATTTTTGTAAATCCTCTAGTCGTTTACGATCGAAAGCTTCTTGTTCAAGTAAGTTTTCTTGAGTATGAATTCGGGTAATATTGGCATCGGTATGATGCGCCAATCCTTTTATTTTCAGCAATGATTCCAGTGCAGTATTCCAAGGGACATCTTGAATATGAGCAGTTATTGAGCCTTCAACATTCTCGCCGAGAATGATGTTCGTTCCTGTAACCTCCATCATCATGCGCATAGCATCCTTGATGCCGACATTATCAAAGTTGAGTGAGATGGGAAAATATTCGACTCCCTCCTTCTGGGACATAGCGACGTAATTAATGGGTTGTTCTTCATTAATTCGAACACGTTCTCTGCTGTTAGACATCTCTTCTTCTGTAAGATCAACGTGAGGACCTAAATCAGCATGACTTTTGACAGAATCAGCCATTTGCTCATTAATAAACTGGTATGGGTCAATCAATTGCTCGGTAGAGGCGTTTAAAAACTGCTCAGGTTTTTCTTCTGGTAAGCTGACACATGATATCAGGAGTATCGATGACAATAATAAATAAGCGTATTTAGCTATCTTCTTTTTCAAAACTTACGCTCCTGTTTTTAACGGATAATATGGTGATCTCATTGGCCTCTTCAACTTCTAATCCACTTCCAAAAATTGCAGTTATACGGCCCTCTTTATTTCCTAGTTGATCCCCTTCATGAATATAAAATTCTTCACCGCTGGTCGTTCTTATTAATCCAACAGACCAGTTAGGCGAGCTGATAACGGCGAGTAGGGTATAGCTTTTAACATGCGATTGGATTAAGGGGTGGACGCCAGCAGTAACTTGATTAATATCTACACTGCTCGCATCGCTTGCATCAGCACCCTCTGAAACGGGGTCAAAAGGATTTGACATGTATTCATCTGTAAATTCTTCTGCATGAACAGGCGTAATTAATAGCAGTGCTGTTAACGGCGCTAGTATTATTCGGGGAAGTATGGATTGATATTTAAAATTCATTACTCATACTCCGTTTGTGAGATAAATTTTTCAGCATCATTTGCTGGCCAACGAAAAGTTGCTAAAGTTATGGTAACATTAATTTGTCCTTTGGTTTTACTGTCTTTAACGAGAGTAAGCGCCTCATTTTCAATGATGATTATTTTTTCTAATTTAGTTAGATCTCGGCGAAAAGCGGTCCAGCCTAAAAAGTTACCGGAGGCTTTTAGTTGCACCAATAATCGGTAATAAGCGACAGCTTTTGAGGATTCCCCTTCCGCTTGCCCATCGTCATAGACTTCTTCGCTGTATTGCCCGGTATCGTCGGCAAAATTTTCAGTAGGTTCTATAACGGCATCAGCCTGAAACACGGGCTTATCTTCGAGTTTATCTAATTTAGAAACAAGAATTTTATGGGTCAGCGCTAAACGACTTATGTAGCGGTATAGTTTGTCTAAGTCTTGGGCGTTGAAAAATCGTTTTGACATTTGATCAAACTCAGTTTGAGCTGTATTGAGTTCTATTGATGCGCGATTATAGTCGTCTTCGAGTTGAGTTAGTTGTTCTGTCAGAGTTCCAATTTGAGAAACTTTATCATTTTTGCTAGATAATTCTGAGCTTTGAGGGATTGCAAAAAAGAACATATAACAGATGATAATGATGACCACGCCTGCTCCGGCCATGACCACTTTGGAATAAGGATTCTCTTTCGCCGTACCACTGCCGTTTGAATCACCTCCTTTAGAGAAAAGGCTTTTGAATATTTCTCCGATATCTGCATTCATATCAATAGCCATTAGTTATTCTCCTGAATCGTTTCTTTTGGGGCTGGGTCCGGTTCTATAAGGGGTTGTTTTGAATCATATTCTGAGCTTGTTTCGAATTGGACATCTTTTGCTGGTTCAATAGGGGCGGGTGATTCCACGAGTTGATTAACAGGCTGATCGCTGACGACGGGTATAGGGTTTGAAGGTTGTGCCGGGACAGGGATAGGCGCAACGACGGGAAGTTTAATGGGTTGTCTGACGGGTTTCTTGTTAGGTTTCTTAGCCGTGGGGGCTAAGGGATCTTTCATGTTACCTAGGGTAACCTTTATCGTAAAAGATTTCATTTCGTATTTCTTCTCTTTAACGATAGACATGTTTTTAAGAGAAGCTGATTCTACGACAGAGGACTTTTCTACATTTTCAATTAGGCCTAAGATGTTTTGGTCACTGACAGCAATCCCTTTTAATTCAATGATCTTTTTTTCATAGGTGATGGTTGAAAGCGAAACGCCTGAAGGGACTGCCTTAATGACACCAATTAAAGCACGGTACATGTTTTTTTGATTTGATCGAACTTCTTTGGAAACAGATAATATTCGAATTAATTCACTTTTTTGTGACTTAAGATCTGAAATGTCCAGTTTTTTAAGGTCTATTTGACTGGTTAATTCATTAAATTCGATGAGTTTTTCATTGACTTCAGTCGTAGAAGAGCTTGTGCTCCAAAAGTGGACGATGGCAACAATGACAAATAAAATGGCGCCAGCAATAATCCCCCATTTGGACATGAATTTAACCTTTTCTTCATTTTTTAATGAATTACGGTTAGGCATGAGATTAATATTGCTGGTGCCAGTGACATATTGATAGTAACCAAACACATCTAATTTTCGGGTCGCTAAACCGTAAGCAGAAATAAAAGCCGTTTTATTTGTCTCGGCACCAACCTTTTCAGTTAAATTTTCGGGTATAACGATGCTGTTACCAACCTCAAAGGGGACTATGTCGACAGCAGGCATGAATTCTTGCAAATAACCTATAGCTTTTTCGTAAGTCGGTAAAGTGGTTGTAAACAAGAAGGATGAAATGGGTGCGACTTTATACTTTGATTGATAGACATTAAACACTTGATTGATCTGCATGGTTAATCGCTCAAGAGTAACTTTATATTCTGGTGAATCCACCGTTAAGCCAGAAAGTGTATTTCGATCCTTATCTGAAACATAGATGTCCGAGATGTATGGTGCATCATCTCTAATAATCATGACATAGTTTTCATGCTGACCAATTTCAACAATAACCGTTGGGGCTTCAGGGTTTTCTAATGTTTTATTTAGTTTCAGGGCATTGCGCATTGAAAAACAACGGACATCAATGACTACTGGGCGTAGGCCTGCATCATGAACAATATCAATATACGTTTCAATATCAACTAATTTAGATGCAACAAATAATAAATCTAAGGTGTTTTCTTGGGTATTACGTTTAATAACTTGCCAGAAAATAGAATAGTCATCAAGGGTGTCTGCAATTTGAATGACATTTTCCCATAGTGTGGAGGTGTCGATTGCTTGTTGTAATTCTTCGTCACTCATCAATGGGACAGTCACTACTTTAATGATTGCACTGCTAACGGGTATTGAAATAGCTGCATTACTATCTTCAATTTTATTAGCAGTGACTAATTGTTTGAGTTTTTTAGTATATTCAGCAGGGTTATCTTTAATAGATTGCAAAGTATTATTATCATCTAAAAATTTATACCCTAACTTAGTTAGAACCCAGTCATCTTTATCATTGGCTAATTGGGTCAGGCGGATATATTCAGGCGTAATATCAATGCCAACGACATCTTCTTGTTGCACGCTGACCTTACTCATTTCAGCCATGACCAGTTTTACTAATTTTTCAAACATAATTTTTATTATTTTTGTGTGAATAGTATCTATATATCAAGGGTTTTTGTTACTTTACGATAAAATACATTAGTTATGCAAATAATGTCACCAAATCTCACGCCATGACTCGAGTGTTGCCTTCCCATCGGTTAGTGATCCTGCGTTTGTGGGTTCGCCTACGATGATGTTATCGGTTCGTTGATAACCTGCGCCCAGTGGTGTTGAGCCCCCCCCTTCGCCGCTAATCCCGACATAAATTTTGCCTTTATGTACTATGGGGCTGGTTGCTACGCCGGGGCCTAAACTAGATGACCCCAGTTGATTGCCACATGCAGAGCCATGCTCACTTAACACGGCGGTTCCAGGGGTGCATAAATTGGTTATGTTGGGGGTATAGCGTGAGACGAAAAGTGTTTCATTGTAAATTGCAATTTTACCGGTGACTTTTTCATTGACATCTAAGGTTCGATACCACCCTAAATCCGCACCACTTGGACATATTGATGCGGCCGGTGTGATATTGGTTAAATTAGGCAATGTCCCTGCTATGGTGCTTGTAAACAAGGGAAAGGAGGCATCTTGGATTCCGTAGATGTGGTTGCCTAGTCCAGCGGTCATTTGTTGTAAATTTGTTAGGTCCCCCGTGCCGTAATAGAGCCAAAGCTTTTTATTTGCATTCAGTGTAATGGTAGGCGTGTACCAAGAAATCCTACCATTGGTACGGTCACCTTGGCTGTTAAAGAGTAGCGTTTTGTCGTATAAAGTTCCTTGATCGGTGAGGTTTATTTTCCAGAGCTTACTTTCAAGATCAACCAGATAAACCATGGCTCCTTTGTAAGTGGCTGCACTTGTCGTATCGGCCGTTACAAATTCAACCGTTGAAGGTACTGAGTTAGCGACACCTCCTGGGTTATCGGTAAGGTCAATCCGTTTTAAAATGTGGCCTCCATTTTCAAGGTCGATAATGAAAACAGCGCTGCCATAATTAGTATTAGTTCCGCTATTATAGCCTGCGCCAAAAACAGCGACCCATTGACGATCCCCACTGGGGAGAGCAAGCAACGTGATCATTGGCGTAGACCACGATTCACCAAGCTTTGTAAAATCAAATGCGGAATTGCTGGCCAAAGCTAAGTCCGCGTAACTATACTGAGATCGGTGGCCTGTGCTATCCCAGTAATAAACAGTAGTGCTCGTTTGGTCATGTTCAAAGCCATACAAAAACAACGGGTTTGTAGGGTCTGTTATATCTAAAGCAAAATAGCCTTTCCCACCGGCTCTTAACCCGGCAATGAGTATCGTTCTCCACTGTCCGCCGTAGAAGACATCACGTGTTATGGGGGAGCCATCAACACCATAAATACTAATACTTTTATTAGCGTCCGGGGAAATCATATGGTGAAGTTTTGGGAGTACCATCGGCGGAATAAAAGCCCATAATTCATTACCCGTTGCGGATTCAAAAGCATGTAACATTCCATCATTACCGCCGACATAAATAACTTCAGGGCGCTGGTCACACTTGCCACCACAGTCAAAACTGTGTTGCCAAGTTTCATAGTTGTTACTGGAACGGTAAAAAGCCTCAGATTTAAGTGCAGTTGAACTGCTCTTCGCGCCAGGCGGTCCGACAATGGCGAGTTCAGAATGATAAATATCGCCCAGTTTCCAGCGCTCATCGCTTTTTGATCCGTCCCCATCTTCGTCGTAAGCATCAATTCCTCTGACAAAATTGATTAAGTCGTTGGTTTGGGCATCGGTGTGTGACGTTCCAGAACGCTCCCACAGCAAGGTCTTGAGTCCTGCCAAGTTAGCACGTGTGAAATTATTGTCATGGGTGTTAATGCCCTGATCGGTTCCTATAGTCCAAATTTTGCGCGTGATTTCAGCCCTTGTATCTAATAAGGTCCCCGCATCCCATACCTTTGTCCCAATGGCTCCAGTAACAGCGACCAGACGACGTTTAATTAAATGTCCTTCCCATTGATGATTTTCTTTATAGGTAAATGTAGATTGATAAATATGATCTGCCGAGGACACGCTAGGTTGAATGAAAGGCGCAGAAAAGGTCTGTTGTGCGGCAATAGTTTGTCGAATTAAGGATGAAAGTGTAGAAATAAGATGGTTTACGTTGCTTGAAAACACCGGTGTACCTGTGCCGCCAGCGACGGCTAGCTTCTCATAGCTTGTGGTATTGCTGATCCCAGAGGAATAACCGACCACTACCGTATTGATGCCTAAGTTATTGCTCAAGTCGGAGGCTATAGGGACCGGATCTACCCACCATTGACCATCACTAATGAGAATGTTTAAACTTTTTTGACAACTTGCGGTCGTGTCAATCGGAGAATTGGGCCCGATAAAATAGGCTTTTGCGGCTTCCAATGCTCTTTGTGGATTCGTACCTCCGCCTGGCGACATTGTGGCGACCGTCGATCTCACAGTGGCGTTGGAGGTGGCCGTGATATTAACCAGCATGTTGGCGCGGCTATCCCAATCCATTAAGCCAAAATTAGCACCGGTGGTTAAATCTGAATCATCCATTAATGCTTGAACTATATCCCTTGCATCGGTCATGCGGGTAGTGAATTCAGTCACAATATTATCGGTTTGGGTACCGTCAGCGGCCCATTTATGAATTTTATTTCTAGAAAGTTGCGTCGAGGTACTGCTATTTACGGCGTAAATAGCGCCCGTACTATCAGCGGCGATACCTTTAATAGCATTATTCCCGCCGGCAGGTGCAAACGAACTCTGGTAGACGCCGGATAAATCATACTTATCAATTTTAGATTGCGATGAAATATAAATACCGTTGGCATTCACAACAATATCTTCATGGCCGTGCTCACGTATGGTGTGGGTCTGGTCTAGTAGTCCTGTCGTGGCATTGTAGGTACGAAGTTTACAAGTAATACCGCACATCCCACCTTCAATGACATAAATGAAGCCATTATAATAGGCAATACCTTTATTCTCGGCAGTGGGGATGGTGTTATCCCAAACAGTCGCGCCACTACTCGCCCACTTTCGCAACCGAGTTGTACTTGAGGCATAAACATTACCGCTATCATCAACGGCTAAGCCACGGGGATCAGTTAACCCTGTAAATGTTCTTAAAACGCTACCGTCAGAACTATTGTATTTAACAATTTTATTGTTTCTGTAATCAGTTATATGAACGTTATCGCTTGAATCGATAGCCAAGCGTCGGCGATGCCAATCAGTTGTCCCCCAATAAGGCTCGCAATATAGGGCGTTTATACCAATGGATGTCAGGCTTTTCTGAGGAGAGGCGGGATTAAATTTTAATAAGTCACAGGCACCATACCAGTTCTGGCCTTTATGGGCCCAAAAGTTGCCTGCAGAGTCAAACACTAAATCAGGAGCTTTAAAAACAGTTGTGGGCTCATTCATGCTGCCTGACGAATCCAGCATAATTAAAATATTAGCCTTGACATCCGCACTACCAGTACCTGGAGGAGGGTTTTTACTCCACGCTGCCGTGTGCGTTAATAAAAGGAGCATGCTGAGTAGTAGAATGCGCATAGTTTTTATCCTGGTAAATTACTGGTCAGACCCAATATGACGATTAGTCACAAGCGCCGTGTTTTTGGACTCAATGGATATGGACTCTAGAACTAAACCTTGCTGACCGATAATGGAATAAAGGATGACCACGTTGTCAGTTGACCACAGCCAAGTCGCATTAGGCGCGGGGTCATAAAAGGCGGTTGGTTTACCTTTTTTTGCACCATAAATAGATTCAGCCCAGATGATCAGTTGGCGCTCTTGTGTTGCTTTCGAACCACGTTCAGTGACTATTTTATGCAAAGAATCTTGTAAAAAAACAAAAGTAATTATTGTGTGCTCAAAAGTTTTGTCAGTCGAGCAAAATTGGTCGCCAGGGAATTCAATAAAGTAGGACGGCGGCTTGTCTTCGTTGGGGTTAAATAACAGCTCTCCATTAGTCAGCCCAAGTTCTTTGGCGACATAACGGGCAGAACTACCAAATGGAATTTGCTCTAAGTTGCAGGCTGATTGCGCCAACGCAGTGGTGAGTGAAAAAGCAAAAAATATAATCAAACGGATTAAGGCTTTCATGTGTGGCATATATTTTTCCTAAAAAATCATTGAAACAATTAATTCAATGCTAACACGCGTTTCCAGCGTTTGGCTCGATGACCGAGCGGTAATTTTATAAATGTATTTGGTCTTGGGTGTCGTTCCGGTGTAGTTTGTTCCTTGACCGACAGAAAACCCCGTTCCTAACCCCGTGTTTTGATCGGCTTCAGTAGTTAATAAGGCTAGCTCACACTCATGGCCATGCTGATTGATAAGGTTTTTATATTTATCCCCAGATGGCATAGCTGAATTGGGAACAGCATACCGCGAATGAGACATTCCTGAGCTAAAATGGTTACTGGTTCTACAGATGTTACCAGGTGTTACATTTTGACACGGTATAGCCGACGCCGCTGTTGTTTCAAGCCACTGAATGACTTGTTGGGAGCAACTTTCGGCAGAAGATAGCGCTTGTAAGTTATTGCTAACACCTTGAGCGCGTTCCGAATTTTTACCTGTGGTATGAACGAGAGCCACACCCATAGCGGTCATGATAACTAAAATAAAAAGGGTTATGACAATGACAATGCCTTGCTCTGTTGCGGGTGGTTTTAGGGCTTTCATTAAGGGTTCCTAATATTAACAACGGCACTGTATTCGGCACGTTTGAATTCATCGAGAACATTGATATTAAAATTACCACGGGTATTTGCTTTCTTTGTATACCGTTTAGCGGGAGAATATCGGTTGCGCGATCTCACGACTAAGTCGATAGCAAGCAACCGGGTTGAGGTGCCCACAGTGTAGAACATAATAGGGTGAGCCTCGCGAATAGGAACGCTACGCGGTCCAGTACCACTGCCCTTAAGTCGATAAACAGGCATGTTAATGGCTAACCCGCCAGCATCTGAGGTGATGTAATCAGCGCCTGAAGCAATATTAGGGAAGAAATCAGTCGGTAGCGTACTTAATGTGGCGAAGTTAGTGGTACTGGGTAAGCGCCAATTATCAAAGCCACATAATTGTGTGCTATTAATGTGGGCCTTAGCGTTATTTAGTAGGCATTTATTTTTATCAGTAACCCAACTATTGGTGCTTGGGTCGACACAGTTAAAATCAATTTCATTAGTACTTAATTGTTTTAAATAGCGCTCGGCAAAATTCCCAGGTAGTGTGGTGCCGTGCTTATGTTCCCAAGTCAGTCCCGTTGACGTGTCTTTAATACAAGACCAACTGCCTGCACTTGGGGCTAAAGCAGCACCCGCATTATTAAGCTTCACATAACCTGTCAAAGTATCTGTATCAGAATCAGGATTGGTGATTTGTAGGTCTTCAATATAATCAGCCAAAGGTTCATTAATACCAACAGTAGGGGTTGGTAGCACAATGTCACGTTGACGGGATAAACGGTTTCTGCCGTTGAAACGGGCAACGCTATAGGTAATGTTTACTCGGGTTGCTGTACTACCGTTAACCTCATCATAAGTCAGCATGATCGAATCGCAGCAGGAATTTTGGCTATCTGTGATAGTAAAAGGCGTTGTGATGGGGCTAAATGGCTTTGTGCCGCTATTATTTCGCCATTCAAAACCTGCCATACGAATATCTTTTTCCAGCATGCGTAAAACGACTCGGCTAGAGGTATGCATAGAGGAGATATCTTCTATTTTTTCATATTGTTTAGCGACAATGTCAAAAGATGCATAAGCGCCTGCAATAACAATGCTTCCTACTGCAGTAGCAATGAGGAGTTCAACAAGAGTGAAGCCTTGGTCACGGTACATTGATAACCCGCTGGACATATGAGCTGTTGGAGCCGTTATTATTGGATAATTCAACGATAACGACATATTGATTAGAAGCGTTAATCTTTGTTATATGGATTTTGCGTTTATCATTGGCAAGCGCGATACCCGATTTACCGTTAACTTTTGAACACCATTTCTTTAGCCGCTTCAATTGATGTGATTTTCCTGCGGGAGTAGTTAGCGCGGAACATGTTTTAAGATTTTTACCTTGGTAACTCATGATGTTGTCAATGTCAGAATTGATGGTATCTAAAATCTCGTTGCTTTCACGAGTCAACGCCTCTCTATTGATTGAATTGGTTAACATTTGGTCAGAAACGCCGACCAGACCGATAACCCCGGCAAAGCCAATGGACAAAATAGCCACAGAGATCACGGCTTCAATTAAGGTAAAACCTGCTTCTGAGTGATTTAAAGTTCTAACCATGTGTTTTGTTGACGACTAAAAATAAATTTATCCATGAAACCAGTTCCGCCATACAAATTAAGACGCATATCAACGACCTTAGCAGCGCCACATGTACGTCCAAAATTCCAGCGGAAGGTTCGGTCTAGTGACTCGTCACCTTCAACTGAACCATTAGCATAAAAGCAAACATTAGTAGGTGCCCCTGCGCGCAAAATACCTTTGAGCACAACAGGTGCATCGGTAGTTTGGACCCAGCTAGCAGTGAGCGCCGCATTGCATGTTGTTTTAACCCCAACGGGTACGGTTGGGGTGCTATAGAAGCGATAGGTCATAGTATTGCTACTCGCGTCTAAAGTGCCCTGCATGCGGGTAGATAAATTATAATCAGCTGCCCTTCCATGCAGTTGCGAGATAGAAGCAGAGAGACTTGAAAAACCTGTTTTTATGTTTTGTTGGCAATTCCATTCAGAAAGGCCAGGCGCTGCCATTCCGCCGATTATACTAATAAGTGCAACGACAATAAGTAATTCAAGAAGCGTAAAGCCTTGGTTTGCCATTTTCATAATATTTAATGAGCACTATTGACACTCTCAGGAGAGATTTGTCCTGTTGCAATAAGTTGTTCAATAGACGCATCCATAGTCAGCATTCCATCGCCCCGGGCGGTTTGCATAATGCTTAATATTTGAAAGACTTTATTGTCACGGATTAAGTTTCGCACCGCGGGGTTGGCTACCATGATTTCAAAAGCGGCAACTCGGCCTGAACCATCAGCCCGTTTGAACAGTCGCTGAGTCATAGCAAGCTGTAAAGACTGAGCCAGTTGCGCACGTACTTGCGGTTGCTGTTCTGGAGGGAAAACATCAATAATTCTATTGATGGTGTTTGGTGCCCCGGAAGTATGTAAAGTACCAAAGACAAGGTGGCCGGTTTCTGCTGCAGTCAGAGCCAGTTGAATGGTTTCACGGTCGCGCATTTCGCCGACTAAAATAATATCAGGGTCTTCCCGTAGTGATGCACGTAAAGCCTGTGAAAAAGACAAGGCATCTCGCCCGATTTCACGTTGGGTTACAATACATTTTTGGCTGCTATGAATGTATTCAATGGGATCTTCAATGGTTAAAATATGCCCCGAGTGGCTTTTATTAACCATATCAACCATGGCCGCCAAGCTGGTTGATTTTCCAGACCCGGTTGGCCCAGTGACTAAAATCAAGCCATTGGGTTTGTTGACCATATCTTGGGCAACCAAGGGTATTTTTAGGGTTTCAGCCGATGGAATCACCGTGTCTATTTTTCGTAAAACCAGAGAAACACCTTTGGAGGTATGTAAGATGTTGACACGGAACCGGTAGTCACCGATTTCTATCGCTAAATCTTGGTCTAAGGTTTCTTTAAAATGACTTAACTGATCGGCGGATAAAAAATGAGTAATAAAATCATCAATGTCTTTAGGCGACAGGACTTTACTACTGGAGTGCATGATGTCGCCGTCCACACGAATGGCAATGGCAACATCGGGTTTAATGTGTAAGTCAGATAATTTCTGACTGTTTACTAAGGTTAGTATTTCATCGCCAATAACAGTCATCGTATTTAAACTCCTTAATAAAGTCTTGGTAACCTTAAACCTATGTATAACTTTATTGTAAAGGTTCTATCACCAAATAAGTAACTTATTTCGTCTTTGGATTTAATTTCTATAGTGCTGACAAATTCTTTAATTAGAGCTGTTAAAATAGCACATGTTCCTGAACTAAAGATAACTCGTTATGACTACTGTATTGATCAGCCCGACACTTAATTTTCAGACCCCTTTATTCGCCTTAACGGATAATGAAGCGATACTGATATTTGCTTTTTCAGGACTTTTAATCGGTAGTTTTTTAAACGTTATTATCTATCGGTTGCCGTTGATTATGGAAGCCCAATGGGACCAACAAGCCCGCGATTTTCTGGAGCTTCCCGGTGAGAAAACAGCCCCACTATCACTAACAAGCCCAGGGTCACAATGCCCTAATTGTCAGCATCATATTAAACCCTATGAAAATATACCGGTTTTCTCATGGCTGTTTTTAGCTCGCAAGTGCAGTCAATGTCAGCAATCTATTTCATGGCGCTATCCTTTTGTAGAATTATTAACGGCTGTTTTATCGGCAATCGTTGCCTTTCAAATGGGGATTACTGTTGAAAGTTTAGTGGTCCTGGTGCTCACTTTTCATTTAATAGCCTTAGCCTTGATTGATTTTGATCACCACATTATTCCAGACAATTTGGTATTACCGTTGTTATGGTTGATTTTAGTGCTCGCCGCTATCGGTTCGCCTCAAAGTGCCAGCGCATCTATCATCGGTGCAGCAGTGGGTTATTTAAGTTTTTGGAGTGTTTCTTTTGGCTATAAATTAGTACGGCATAAAGACGGCATGGGGCATGGTGACTTTAAGTTATTGGCCGTTTTTGGTGCGATTAGTGGGTGGCAAGCTATTTTCACAACGATTAGTCTGGCGGCTATCATTGGCCTTCTTTTTGCACTCCCCGTCATAGTCAAAAAAAACAGTCTCCAAACCGCGATCCCTTTTGGTCCGGCTATTGCCATTGCCGGTTGGGTGACGCTTCTCTTTAAACCTTGGGTGACCTTTTACTAAAGACTTTTGGGATTGAACTGATATCCCCGTAAAAAAGGCGGGCTGATGATACGGGTTAAACTCGGCGGTAAATAGGTATTTATTGTGTGCGGTGGTGAGTTTTTAACAGGTGATGCAAACTAGGCAATCATGACGATATCAGTATGGTCAAGGCTAACACTGGTGCCAAGGTCCGCCACTTGAATCGCCCACCCGGCAACGCCGTCATCATCGTAATACAAAATAGAGGAATCACTGTCATACAAGAAATTTTGTCCTGCGCTGCTGGCGTCAGTAATGGAGGTGCCAATTAAAAGGTCGCTTGCAGAAATTGTACTCCCTGGGTTGATTCCCGAAAGCCCAAAAGCAGTAAAATCTGTCAGCGTAAACTGCAAGGTATCATCCGCTGAAGTAAAATCAGTAATATTGTCGACACCCGTTAAGGTATCGAAGATAAACAGATCATTGCCCGAACCACCGGTTAAGGTGTTGTTAGCGGTATTGCCGCGTAACGAATCATGACCACTACCGCCAATGGCATTTTCAATAACAACATCGCTGGCAAGGCCTAATATCCCCTCGCCTGCAGTCATGAACAAAATATCCCAGTCGTCAACACCGGTAATGCCTCCAAAAAAAGAGAGTGCGCCACCGTCTAAATCAATATTCGCCGCCGTCGTACCGGTACTCCAATCTAGGGTGTCGGTACCGCCGGCATCCCAGATTGATTTTTTGAAAACTGAATTTGGCGTTAAAAAAGCAGCGTCGTAGGTGGTATCTCCGGTGTTGGTGGTGTTATTAGCACCGTATAAATATTGCAGCGCATCAATATCTTTGAGCATAAAGCTCGGTTCGAAGCCCTGATTCACGTTTTGACCTTGAACTTGGGTATAACTCATTACCGTATAGCTTGATGAGTCTTCAGCGCCAGATCCCACGGCGCTGTCTGCGATGCCCAGAGTCGTACTCCCATTATGCGGGTGTGCGAGCCCTAAGGTATGACCAATTTCATGAGAAATTGTCGAGTATTCATAAGATCCTACATTAGCGCTTAATTCCCAATTGTAGGTATTATTAAGTATAATATCTCCTCCTAGTGGGGTGGAACCAGGCCATTGCCCATAGCCACCAGCGCCAGGTGTCTCGTCAAGTGAGAATCGCAGTGTCCCGTTAGTCGTAGCGGTATCAGTAACTTCATGAAAATTGAGTAATGTGTACGATGAAACCAGATCAAGTGCAGTCTTTACCGTCGCTTTGAAAAGAGGTCCCGGCTCACTGGGATTGGTATAATAGCTATTCCCACTGAGATAAGCCGAATCAGAATTATTAAAACTATAGCTTAAGTCAATACTTTTCCCGATCTGATTAGACCACGTTCGGCCGAACATGATTTCGTCAATGGTTCTCCCAGTCCCGGAACCAAAGACGTAGCCAGGGGGCAAGACGAATGTATCAGGTGATCCGACAACAGCATCATCAATATCGGTGACCGTCACCGCAATGTTTTGGGTTGTAGCGCTAAATCCGTCAGAAGCTTCAACCGTAAGATTATATGTATTATCAAGATTCAAATCTGAAGGGCGTTCAACGTCGGGGGCTGTGACAAAACTCAAGACCCCGGTTGAGGCATTAATAGAAAACCAAGAGGAATCATCGCCACCGGTAATGCTGTAGGTAACGGTATCACCATCCGCGTCAGTCGTGGTGATGGTTCCAACCGTAGTGCTGTTTTCAGCGATAGACAAGGTCGCGGATGACGTAAAAACCGGTGCATCATTAACGTTCTGGACATTGACTTGAATGGCTTGTGTCGTGGTATTGACCGTATCGGTAGCGGAAACGGTTAAGTCATAAACATTATCAGCACCAAAAGTCGGTGCTGATAAAAATGCAAGGACACCGGTTGAAGTGTTAATTGAAAACAGTGCCGCGTCAGCCCCTGATATTGAATAAGTAACCGTATCGCCAACATCGGCATCAGTGGCATTAATCGTAGCTACGGCCGTGGTAAATTCATTTATCCAAAAATCAGCGGAGGTTGTGAAAACCGGTGCATTTTCATTGACCACGTTGGTAACTGTGACCGTTATTGATTGTGTGGTTGTACTGATACCATCATCAACGGAGATAATCAGCGTGTAATCATTATTTCCACTAAATGATCCAGGGGTCTCAAAGTCAGGCGCTGAATTAAAAGAAAGCACGCCTGATGATGAGTCTATCCAAAATGCCCCCGCATCGTCACCACTGGAAATATTATAGGACAAGGTGCCGACTGTATCTGGGTCTGAAGCTGCCATTGTTCCTACAAGAGTCGTATTTTCAGCAACATTAAATGTGTTCGCTGATGTAAACGTTGGGGCGGTATCATTAGTATCGGTAATTGTTACGGCGACTGCTTGTGTGGAACTATTGGTTCCATCTGAAGCCGTTAGGGTAAAATTATAAACATTATTAGTACCGGCATCGCCCGGGTTCTCAAAATCGGGAGCGGATTTAAATGTTAATTCACCCGATGAACTATCGATAGTAAATAATGCGGCGTCACCGCCGGCTATTGAAAAAGTAATGGTTCCGAAAAAATCAGCATCAGTAGCCGAAACCCAAGCAACATCGGTAGCACCCTCTTCTTTGGTGAAAGTAGCTGATGAAGTAATAACTGGACTAATATCATTAGTATTGCTGACCGTCACCGAGATATTTTGCACGGTAGTATTGGTGCCGTCGGATGCGGTGACATTCAGTTCATAAGTGTTATCAGTACCATTGTCGCCAGGGTTTTCATAGTCAGGAGGTGCTATAAAAGATAGTACGCCTGTGGAGGAATGGATGCTAAAAAGTGCCGCATCCACACCGCCGGTTACCGAATAGGCTACCGAACCGACGGTGTCCGCATCAGTTGCTGTAACGGTTAAAGCGGTGCTTACGTTTTCATTGATTGAGCTAAAACTATTAGAGGTGAAAACAGGGGCATTATCATTACTGTCTGTCACATTCACGGTAATGGTCTGCAGGGTTCCGACTGTACCGTCATTTGCCTCAACGATTAAAGTGTAGGCGTTATTGGTATCGTGGTCACTTGGGTTTTCAAAATCGGGAGCGCTTTGAAACGTTAATACACCGGTTGCTGAATCGATAGCGAAAGCACTTGAATCATTACCACCACTGATAGAGTATGTGATGGTATCGCCAGGGTCTGCATCTGTAGCGGCGACTGTGGTTATTGCTGTATTGTTTTCAGCAAGAGTAAATGAAGCCGGTGAGGTGAAAATAGGGACGCCCTCATTGGCAACATCGGTGACAGAAATGGTGACCGCCTGAGTGGTGGTATTAACACCATCAAAAGCTAAAATATTGATGTTATAGTCGTTGTCCCCTCCGTTGTCTGAGGGGATTTCATAATCAGGGGGACTTTTAAACGTTAACTGTCCAGTTGCGCTGTTGATAGCGAATAAGGCCGCGTCAGTACCTGAAAGGCTATAAGCTACCGTGCTTCCGGCATCGCCATCGGTGGTGGTTGCAGTGACTACATCGGTACCAATTTCAGCATGAGAAATAGTATCTGAAGAGGTGAAAACCGGCGCATTGTCATTAGTATCAGAAACGGTGATGGTAATGCTTTGATCAGTTGTGTTTGTTCCATCTGTAGCTCGAACCGTTATTTCATAAGTATGGTTGTTTCCGGTATCAGCGGGGAATTCAAAATCGTGGGCAGTATTGAGCGACAGTGCTCCGGTTGATTGATTAATGGATGCGGCGAATTGGTCATCACCGCCAATGATCGAATACTCAACAGTACTTGATGCATCCGCATCCGTTGCGACGACAGTACCAATAGCGGTGATGTTTTCAGCACTACTAAACGCGGCAGATGAAGTAAAAACAGGATTATTATCATTGATGTCAGTAACCGTTATGGTTACCGCTTGAGAACCTACAGTTGAACCGTCAGAGGCGGTAACGGTGAGGCTGTAGCTGTTATTACCTGCATTACTGAGGGGCGTTTCATGGTCAGGTGCCGCTTTAAATTGAAGCGCCCCCGTTGAACTGTTGATGGTGAACAAGGCCGCATCAACACCTGAAATGGCGTAGGCTAAGGTAGTTCCTGCATCTGCGTCAGTCGCTGTGATGGTGCCCACGCTGGTAGTGTTTTCAGCCACACTAAAGGTGCTCGATGAGGTGACCACGGGCGTATTATCATTAGCATCGGTAACGGTTACCGCAATCGCTTGCGTGGTATTATTGGTTCCATCAGTAGCGGTTAATGTGAAATCATACACATTATTAGTGCCGGCATCGCCAGGGCTTTCAAAATCGGGAGCGCCTTGAAACGTTAATACACCGGTTGTACTGTCGATAGTAAATAAAGCAGAATCTGTACCTGAAATGGCATACGTTACGGTACTGGTCGCGTCCGCATCTGTCGCGGTTGCGGTGCCCACAGCGCTGGTATTTTCGGCAACACTAAAGGTATTCGATGAGGTGATCGCGGGCGCATTATCATTTGCATCGGTCACAGTAACGACAATAGCTTGTGTGGTATTAATCGCGCCATCAGAAGCGGTGACAGTAAGGTTGTAGACATTACTGCTAGCCGCAGATCCAGGCGTTTCATGGTCAGGAGCACTTTTAAAAGTAATGGCCCCTGTTGTTGAATTAATATTGAACAGTGCAGCATCGGCACCGGTAATAGAATAGGCCAATGTCGTTCCGGCATCGACATCGGTTGCAACAATTGTGCCTACGGAAGTACCGTTTTCTGCAAGAGAAAAAGTGCTCGATGAGGTAATCACCGGGGCTTCATTGACATTAACTACGGTAACCGCAACCGCTTGGGTGGTACTATTGGTCCCATCAGAAGCGGTTACGGTAAAGTTATAAACATTATTAGTGCCGGTATCTAGAGGGGTTTCAAAGTCGGGACCCAGAGCATTGGTAAACCAAAAATTACCGGTGGTAGCATTTATTGAGAATTTACTCGCATCTGCCCCACCGGTGATCGAATAGGTCACGGTGCTGGTCGCATCAGCATCAGTGGCTACGACACTGCCAACAGTAGAGGTGTTTTCATTACTGTTAAAACTAGCCGAAGATGTTATCGCGGGGCTATTGTCGTTAGCGTCGGTCACGGTAACGACAATGGCTTGTGTGGTGTTGAGAGCACCATCAGAAACAGTGACAGTAAGATTGTAGATGTTGCTGTTAGTCGCAGAACCAGGATTTTCATGGTCAGGAGCAATTTTAAAAGTAATGGCTCCGGTTGCTGCATTAATATCGAATAGTGCTACATCAGCACCGGCAAGAGAATAGACTAATGCCGTTCCAGCATCGAAATCGGTTGCAACAATTGTGCCTACGGAAGTACCGTTTTCGATCAAAGAGAAATTGGCCGATGAGGTGATCACCGGGGCTTCATTAACGTTTGTGACGGTTACTGAAACCGCTTGAGTTGAACTATTTACCGTATCTGTTGCAGTAATAATTAAATTGTAAATGTTGTCGGCACCTGCATCCAGCGGGGTTTCAAAATCAGGAGCTGCCTTAAAACGAAGATCACCGGTGGTACGATTAATTTCGAAAAGTGCCGCATCAGCACCGGCAATAGAGTAGGTTACAGTGTCACCGTCTGGATCGGTCGCCTTGATAGGGAAAATTTCAGCGCTATTTTCATTAACTACAAAATCTGCTTGATTGTTAAATGCAGGCGGATTCGGTCCGGGACCACCGCCGCCCCAACCCATTTCATAGAGAGTCTCTGGGATCGGGCCAATGCTTTGCTTAGCGGTTGATTGCTCAGTATCGGTATCCGGGGGTTGTCGCGTTGTTTCGGTCTCCGGATGTAAAGCAATAAAATGGTAATTAGGGTTTTGAAATAAAGGGCTACCTACTTTAGTTATTTCAGGAGCGTTATCATTTTGATTTACTGAAGCAATAAACGCATTGCTTGATTCTAAAAGACTGTTACTAAAATCATCGGGACCTCCCGGCCCTCCGGGCCCAAATTTGGTGGCTAAACCAGAAAAAACACCCAGGCCATTTGCAATTTCGCTAGTCTTGGAGCGGGTTACTGATTTCGAATAATGATCACTTTGGGTAAACGGTGTAATTTTAGGGATAGCGGGGTTGCCCACATATTTACCGATATTGATAATTACCGTGCCTTGTTGTTCTTTAATCGTTATACCGTGACTAAAGATATCGGCAATAACACCGCCTTGATTACCGATCCCATCGCCCTCGTGTGCATAGAGGTCTTCCCCTAGAGGTGTTCGGAGGATGACAACTTTGGTGTCGGGTGTAATAACTGACGCGATTAGCGTGTAATCAGTAACCGGCCCTTGTTGTAGTGGGTCGGCGTATTCGGCATATTTTTGGGTGTTAACGTGCGCATGGGTAGAATCGGCAGAAGTCGGTTCAAAGGGGTTTTTAAGGCGACTAAGATCATAAAACAGATCGTCTTCTGTCGATGCATTGACAGCACTAGCATCAGCGTCTACGAAATCATCAGGGCTATCGGCGCGGCTTGAACTTGATCCCAAATCGCGGGCAAAAGGATCTTCCGTGATTGAGCCTTCACTGCCCTGCTTACCTAGTAATTTATTATCGCCTTCATTCATCTTACGGCCTCTAAGAACATTTTGTACCAAAGATACTAGATTAGTATTATATTTTTGAAGTCACCATATGCTGATTTAAAATACCCATGGCCTCTAAGAGACGGTAGGAGGATATAAACACTGAAGTTTCGGCGCTTACGGCAGCCTCTAAGGCATTGATATAACTGTTTTCTTCGCTTAAAACATCAATTAATGATCGTCGACCCAGTTTACGCTCTTGTCGTGCAAGAACTAAGAATTCTTCGGAAATTGTCGCGGAATTTCTCAAATAGTGTGCATTAAGTTGGTCGGTTTGGAGATCTTGCCAAGCATTTCTTACTTTTTTCTCAACGTCGCGCTGAACATCCAAGCTTTTATCTTTTTTAGCATTTAGGTCAGCGTAGGATTGATCTAATCCGGCTTGGTCTCTACCGCCTGAAAAAATAGGCATATTGAGGTCTATACCAACACGGTATTCTTCTTTATCACCGAATTGACCATAATCATTATGTCTATGGATAATGTCAGCGTTAAAGGCAATGGTAGGAAAGTGTTTTGACCGTGCAGCGGTGATATCAGCCTGAGCGATGTTAACGTCAAATTTGGCCTGAATAATAGCGGTATTAAATTCTTGGGCTATGGCGATGGTCTGGTTAATTGTTTCCGGTAAGAATTTTACCGGAGCATCGGGTAAATTAAAGTCAGTTAATACTTTGGGTGCAAATTGATACAAGGTAGTGAAGTTATTAATTGCTTTGGCTAACTCTCCTTGAGCACGTGCAGTTCTAGCAAAGGCATTAGCAAGTTTTGATTTGCTTTGTAACACGTCGGTTGAAAAACCTGACCCTCGTTGTACACGGGCCTCCTCCATGCCGGTTTGTTTCTTAATGTTTTTTTCGGACAACTGGGCATAACGAAGTTGTTCTTTAAGTCGATAAATCTCTAGGTATGCCTTGATTCCTGAGAAAATAACTTTTTGTTTGACCGCTTGAAGGTCTATTTTCTTTTTAGTGAATTTTACATTAGCAACTTCTACAGAGCCGGAGGTCATGCCAAAGTCAGTGATTAACTGTGTGAAAGAAAGGCCCCACTCACGACGCTGCAGGTCGGTTACACCACGGTTAGCAACAAAAACGTTTTCCCAACCCTCTGAGATTTTCAGGTTAAGTTGAGGTAACCAATCAGCATTTTTTTGATCAATAAAAAAACGGGCACTTGCTAATTCGGAGGTGGCTTGTTTGATTTTAAAATCACTAGTGAGCAGAGTCGGTAGAATAACCGGTAATGAGTCTGCTTTAGTAAAACTCGAAATAGATAAGAAAAGTAGAAACACTAGTCTCATAACTTGTTTCACTGCGACGTCCCTGTGATTATCATACAAATGTTCACTGATGAGATTAATTCAAGGTAGGTTATCAAAGTTATTCATATATAACAAAATATTTTGCTCTGAATGAATCTTTTTTACCGTTCTTGTAAGGCACTATCCATCGTATCGATGAAAGGTGAAATTAAATAGTTGAGTACCGTGCGCTTACCGATAACGATACTGGCGCTCACTTGCATGCCGGGTAATAAGTGATATCGCTGCTGGCCATTCTCAAAATAACTTCTTTCTGTTTTGATTTGTACCCGATAATGAGGTTGTCCACTTTCAGAAAGCAAGGTGTCTGGGCTAATAAAGACCACTTCTCCTTTAATTTTACCCAATCGCATAGCATCCGTAGACATAAGTTGAATATGTGCTCTTTGACCTTGCTCAATATAGCCGACATCTTGCGGTAATAGACGCGCTTCAACAACCAATATATCATCAATAGGCACAATTTCAGCCAAAACACCGCCTGCAGGGACAACGCCGCCAATAGTAAAAATATTTAATTTTTTAATAATACCGTCAACAGGTGAATAAAGAGTGGATCGCGCTAAGTTATCTTCTAATTTGATAACAGCCGCTTTAGCACCGTCGAGAGACGCTTTTGTTTCTTGGGACTGACCCTTAAGTGATTCTTGCTCTCGGAGTAAAGATAAATGATTATATCGATTGGTTAATTCATCTTTGAGTAGCCCCGAGCTTATGTTAACTTGCTCGGCAATCATGGAAAGTCTGGGGTTTAAGGTGGCTATACGTGCTTTAAGTTGTTTTATTTGGTGCTTTTTTTCGAGCACGTCGGCCCGATTTCCGGTTGCTTCGAGTTCAAACAAAGCCTGTTCAGACTTAACATGGTCACCGGCTTTAATTAAAATTTTACTGATTAACCCCCCCTCCAGATGCTGCACGTATTTAATTTTACTGCTGGGTGCAACCTCACCTTCTGCAACACTAACTACATCTAATTGAGCAAATGCCATCCATAAAAAAATAACGCCCATAAAACATAGAAGTATTAGGTGCATACGAATAACAAGTTCAGATTGCTTAATGACTAAAGCTTCTGATTCAGTGATCATGCCTTATTCTCCTGATTATCTTTAACTGTCGGGTTGTTCTGAGGCGGCACGCTATCGGGCTTTTTGTATTGCACGGTTGGAATAGGCTTAGAGGTAAGATCAATGCGTAAGTCAGCAATTCTCAAGAAAGACTCGTCGTGTGAAACTACAATAAGGGTCTTTCCTTGATTCTTTAATTTTTGAAAAAGTAAATACACCGCTCGTTTACCGTCGTCGTCTAAGCCTTCGGTAGGCTCATCGGCAATAAAAAGCTGCCCATCGGTGGCTAATGCACGCGCAATCGCAACACGCCTACGGATACCTAGTGCCAGGTGCTTGCCGCCTTCTGTGATCGGCATTTCAAGGCCTTCTTGACTGTTAGAAAGAAAAGTGCGGAGCTCAGCGTCATTAATGATTTCATTAAGACGACTTTCATCGATCTGAGGATTAGCCAGAGTGATGTTCTCTTGTAATGTGGCTGTCAACAAAATGGGCTCTTGCGGCAAGTAACACACTTGTTGCCGCCACCAAGGGAGTGCTAATTGTTTCAGATCCAGATCGCCAACTAATACTTGACCCCGTGAGGGCTCAATAAGGCCTAATAAAAGGTGCAATAAGGTCGTTTTCCCAGAGCCATTAGGACCTACAATTAAACCGCATTGCCCGGGTTGGATAGATAAATTCAGCGATTCAAAGAGTAAGACAGAAACACCGGGATAAACAAAGGCTAGGTCATTAAAACTAATAGCACCATCATAGTGGCGAAGGGCAGTTCCTCTTTTACGCTCAAGTGGTAACAAAATAAATTCTTGCAGTAGTTTATTGGCATGCTCTGCAGCGATAAATGTCTCAGCCATTTGTACTAAACGGGTCACAGGCATTAACGCGCGACTAGCTAAAATATTGGCACCAATCATGGCGCCCATAGAAATGTCTCCGCTAATCACTAGCAATGCACCCGCTGAGATAACAGCAACGGTCTGGATGTTATTTATAAGGCTAAGTTTTGAACTTAAAGCATCTTTATCATTAGCCATGCTAACGCGTAAGGATAAGGCACCTTTATCACGGTCGTGCCAATTATCTAATAAAAAACCAGAACCGTTAAAAGCTCTAATTGTCTCCGAGGATGTTATTGCAGAACTTAAAATATTGGCACGATCCGCGCTGATGGCTTGTAACTTTATTGATTCGGCACGGGCAATACGCTGAGCACGCCATGCTATAAATATTGAACTTAAAATAGCGAAAATAGCAATGATCATTAAAACAGGGTTCAATAACCCTAAGACGAGCAGGAATATTAATGAAAAAGGGATGTCCAAAAGTGCGGCTATGTTTTGAGGCATGGTTGCTGCCCTTAAAATGTCAATGCCGCGCACGATTTCACTCCTTTGCCCCGGAGGAACACGATCAAGAAATAAAACTTCAGCGGTGAGCAATACTTCAAAGGCTTTTATGGATAAAACATAATCATGTTCGGTGTTATGAAGCACAATCAGTTGGCGTCTTATGGAACGAAAGATTATTTCGAACACTAAGGCTAAAAGCGTCCCTATGATTAAGGTAACGAGTGTGCCATTAATGCCGTGGGCAATAAAACGATTAAGAACTTGAATAACAAATAAAGACGTCGCCAAGGATAATAAGGCGATAAAAAAAGATGAGGATAGTATATGTTTAGCTAGCCTTTTATTTTGTAATAAGTGTTGTATGATTTGCTTCATAAATTAGGCAACAAAGTTATTAACGAATTCGATTTAAAATCATGTTTGGGGAGGTCAACTGTCATATGTTAAATTGCCATACACCGCCTCGTTCGATAATTTGATGCCAGTGCTTTTTAAAAAAAGGCATTTTAGGATTGCTATCGTCAAACAATACCGTAACCTGACAATTTTGATACAGGCTGGCGTCAATAATACTCGATTCGGCTAACTCATCTTGTTCGACCATCAAGCGTAGAACGCCCATTCCTTTTTCAGCAATGCCCGGATCGGCTAACTCAGAACCCAGTTTTTTCGCATGCCAAGCCACATTTTTTAGAAGGTCGCTAGCAAAAGTTGCGCTTTGGTTGGTTTGTTCACTAATGAGATAGCGCGCAAAATACTCCGCTCCGCTTTCAATAAGCCACACAGAATCTTCATTATTTTCCATACAGGCATCGCGAATATTTGCTTGAAACCCATGATAAGTTTCGTGAAAAAAAACGCGTTGTACTTCAGCTAAATGCGACATTCTATCAGGATCAATACTGATTAAGACAACACGGGTGGTTTTACACAACGGGACTTGTAGTTGGCTGCCACCCCCTATCTGTAACCATTGATTGACGTCATTAATAAAAGAAGTTCGTTCTTTTGCAGCCATACAGGCAGTATTTTTAAGGAAACTGCCAATGTTTGCGGTGATCTGGTTAATTTGTGGTGGTTTTAAAGTAACTTGAAATTCAGCACCTAAAAAAGTGGTCGTGTTTTCAAGTGGTGCCAGTGATAATAATTTGCCAACCGGGTAAACGACAACCAATACTTTATTAGTAATGTGTGCTATTTTTTCTTCAACGGCTGTTGCCCAAGCGTTTAGTCGGCTTGTTTCAATGGCGCTATAGTTCAAAATAGTTAGGCCAAGGGTGTCCAGTGACTCTTGTGGGTCGGTGTTTTCTTTTTTAGTAGTAAGTGCAGGGAGTTGTGTGGCTTGAGCGGCAATCGCGCCAGCCTCCGGTAATTTTTTTCCAGCAGGTTGCTTGTTAGCACGTCTTATGGCGTTACGGAATGCAGCGAGACGTTGGGCGGCCGGTTTGGGTTCAACAACGCTCTGAGTGGTAGTTGTTTTTTTAGTTGCAGGCAGACTGAATGGTGCGGAAAGTTGTTTTGTGTGGGGTTGCGTATTTTGGGCCTGGCTCACCTTCTCGAAGCCCGGTTTTTTCATTTTTCGCAGCCAATAACGGGCTTTTGGATGTTGCTTTGAAGCCGCTTTTTGATACCACTGTTTGGCTAATTGATAGTCTTGAGGTACACCTTCGCCGGTACGATACATTTGCCCGAGTTGATATTGTGCATCAATACTGCCCTTACCCGCTTTCTTTTGGCATAGATCAAAAGCCCCTAGTTCACAACTACGGGCAAAAACATTTGAAAGTGGCACCAATAATAACAAAAAGAATATAAGTTGTAGCTTTTTAATTATCATTAATTTACCTGAAGGTAGTTATGATTCATTGCTCGGCTGTGAGATATTTGATACGTTTTAGTCATGAATCAGGTAAAAAACAATTTTAATGTATCACCCTTTATAGAGAATGAGAATGAGAATGATTTTTTAGATTATAACTTTAAGGTCTTTTTATAGGGGCTATAGTGTTGTGACGATACTAAAAACAATATTAGGCGGCCTATTAGCCCTATTGATTGGCGGTTACACGAATAACGCGAATGCATTGAGTCTTGATGAAACGCGCCAGCTATTAATTAAAACCGGCTTTGCACCTAGCTTTAATGAAATAGCGCCTTATTTGATACTGACTAAAACCCAAGCGATTGATAAATTATTGCTCCAACCAGCAGCGCCCCAACAACCTCGATTACCAACAGTTTTTTCAGCTCCTTACCGTGCCCCGTCATTTAAGGTACTAAGCCCGAGTCAAAAAAAAGCTTACCGGCAAAAGCTTCGCCAACAAACACGGCTACTTCAAGTGTGGTGGTTAGATGAAATGTTGACTACACAAGAACCCGTTACAGAGAATCTCACCTTGTTTTGGCATAATCACTTTGCAACCAGTGTCAAAAAAGTTAAGCATCCAGCGCTCATGGCGATCCAAAATCAAACGTTTCGAACTCATGCAAGAAGTAATTTTAGACGGTTTTTACATGCCATGATTAAAGACCCTGCTTTATTGTTATATTTGGATAATGATAAAAATAGTCACCCAAAGTCCAATGAGAATTTAGCACGTGAATTGATGGAATTGTTTACGCTAGGCGAAGGTTACTACACTGAAGCTGATGTTAAAAATGGTGCTCGGGCATTGAGTGGCTATAGCTTGAAGCGTAAAACCGGTGAGTTCATTTTCTATACCCGAGCGCATAATAATACCGAAAAAAATATCTTAGGTGATGTAGGGCATTGGAATGGTGACGATTTCATCGATATATTATTACAACAAAAGCAAACAGCTCAATTTATTACAGGGAAATTATGGGCACACTATATTGCCAGCCCTATTCCCCCAGCGACCCTCACAGAGCTCTCAGAGAAGTTCTATCAAAACTATGAAATAACACCTTTGATCAAAAGTATTTTACAACGGCCTGAATTTTGGTCTTTAGATAATCAAGGAACACAAATCAAGTCACCGATACAACTGGTGGTGGGGCTTTATCGTCAGTTTAATATTAAGCCCGATGAAACATTTCAATTGATTCGAAGCGCAAAAAACATGGGTCAGCTCTTGTTTTACCCCCCTACGGTTAAAGGGTGGCCAACAGGCATCCGCTGGATTGATTCAAGTACCTTGCTTGCCCGTCAAGATTTTGTCAGTAAAGCAACACGTGGAATGAAAATAAAAAACGCTGTTAAACGCTATGATAAACCGTCTGCAGACTGGGTAAAATTACTAGCGAACACCGTCGAGCAAACAGACTTATTTCTAGACCCGGACCCTTGGCGCACGGTTAAGGCAACTTTAGGGGATTTAAAATACCAACTACAATGAATCGTCGTGACTTTATTAAATATTGTGGAGCAATTGGAATCGGTATTGCTTTGCCTGGAAGTCTGTTCGCGCGTAAGTTACCGTTTTCAAATAAAACAATTATTCTTATTGAGCTTCAAGGTGGTAACGATGGTTTGAATACTGTTGTGCCCTTTTCGGACCCGCTTTATTATGAGTTAAGACCCAGCTTGGGCCTTAAAAGCAGTGAGTTGATTAAACTCAACGATCATTTAGCACTGCATGCATCACTTGAACCATTAATGCCATTATGGGAGCAAAAGCAACTCAATATCATGCTCGGTCTCGGTTATGATGACCCTAACTTATCGCATTTTAGATCTATCGATATATGGAACACCAATGCAGCCTCTAATCAATATTTGGAACGAGGATGGTTACTAGAATATCTTGACGAATTTCAAAAACCATCGTCACCAGTGATCGCAAATGGTTTAGTCTTAGGCGGTGAACAAGGGCCTTTAGCAGGACTGCCCAAAACACTGCAAATTAAAAACATTAATCATTTCTTAAAACAATCTCAATTATTATCAACACAACCTGTACGTCACACAGCTAACCCTGCCTTGTTGCACTTTAATAAGACCCAATATGACATTCAAAGTGCAGCACTCACATTGAAAACTCATTTAAAACCAATGCAAGCTCCGAAGATTTTTGGCTCCCACCCGTTCTCAAAACAATTTACACTGGCCTGCCAAATTATTCAGAGTGATCTGAATATTCCGATTATAAAATTAAATCTCAATGGTTTTGATACCCATAGTAATCAACGACCACAACATGCTCGACTGTTAAAAACACTTGCTCAGGCAATTAATCACTCGCACCAAGCGCTACAATCTACAGGGCACTGGCACAATACGGTGATAATGACATATTCAGAGTTTGGTAGACGTGCTAAAGAAAATGGTTCTAAAGGCACTGACCATGGCACCGCTGCACCGCATTTTATTATTGGAGGCCGAGTTAAAGGGGGTTTTACCGGCTTACAACCCCGTTTAAATAACTTAACAAACAATAACCTGAAATTTAGCCAACATTTTAGCAACCTATATAACCAAGTTCTTAATATATAGATTAATGTTTTAGTTATGAAACTTACCTTTTAAATTAAAGGGGCATTGATTTGCCCCTGTTCGCGTACAAGTGTCTTGCGCTTGAGATGTCAAAGTTACTGCCTACTAAAGGGCGTTGTCAGGGCCTGCTTCATGAAAGGCTTGTGTTTTATAGAAAATACATTTATGTTAAAGTTAACGTTAAAAATATCTAATGAAGCCTCGGCATTCCCTATGAATAAAAAACTTAAAACTGTGTTGTTAACATCTGTATTACTAATGGCGTCAGGGTCTACATATAGCTTTCCAGGCGATCATAAAGACGGCCATAATTCAGATGCTTTCTCAAATTATGCGCTGCAAATTGTATCAATTCCGTTTCGCGTAATGTCTGGGATTATTGGTGCTAGTATTGGGGTTGAACAAGGCATCCACCAGGCAATTACTTATGCGTGGTGCTCGCCTGATCAAGTAGATGATACGGCTGTTACAGCGGATGAAAAAAACACAGTAAATTCAAATACAGCAACAAGTACTCCTTTAGGCTGTTCGGACTATGAGCACGATCAAAAGCGTCGTGCCTTTGGCGACCCTGTTATAGAATGGGCCAAATATGGATTTAATTATTTTGATGAAGACTAGATGTCATTTTTTTACCACTTCGAGATCTGTTTGTGGTGGTTGAACGCGTAGGGCTAGTTTAAATCTAATTATTTTTCCCATGTCTTGGTTGCTTTAGAGCGCTTCCTTATCCGCCAAGATGTTTTTCTAAGACTTTCAGATTTAGAGACTTCTTCAGCGCTCATATAAATACTTAGTGCGTTCTTTGCCACTACGGCTTTGTTATTGCCGCCTTCAGAGGCTATTGAAAAAAACATATGAGCCTTGACGACATCTTTATCAACCCCAATTCCTTGCAGATAAATTAAGCCCAGTTCAAATTGAGCGTCAGCAAGTCCCTGCTGAGCCGCACTAAAATACCAGCGGCCTGCTTTTTGTTCATTTTTCGTTATGCCGTCGCCATTAGCGTATAAAACAGCTAAATTGTATTGGGCTTCTACGACACCTTGCTTTGCTGCTTGGTTATACCATGCGGCAGCTGTTTGGTTACTCTGAGGCACACCGTCGCCGCTCGAATACATAAGACCCAAATTATATTGAGCCTGCCCTAACCCTTGTTTAGCGGCTTCTCTATACCAATATAAAGCTTGTTTTATATTCTTTGAAACATTATCACCACGATGATACATTACTGCCAAATTATATTGAGCTGACGTATTACCTTGCGTCGCATTGGCCTTACAGGTATTAATATCTCTATCACCACCGCAACTACCTGCGTAACTAGCGTTATTAAAGAAAAACAATAAAACGAATAAAGCAATGAGATATTTGTTCATACGTTCATCCGGCTGTTAACTATGTTAAATAATGACATACAAAATATAGACAATATAGAAAAAGATATGTTATTTTTCAATAACATTACGTACAAAAATTATTTATGAATTTTATTGATTCTAATCGCGTTATCTTTTTACGCTACACGCCCCTCTTTGCAGGTAGATGCTCGCGGATGCTTTTCTTTCGTTTTTGGGCTTCTGGTATATGTATAGTTATAGTAGTAGTAGGTCTTATAGTAGGGCTTTTCTATACCCCCGTGTTCGAGTGGGTGTTGCTCGTATTCTACGACAGTCCAGATCTTACTGGTGTTATTGGCCTTGTTTTAGGTCTTGTGGTTGCTGGGTGGTTTTATTATTGGTTTTTTCTCTACAGTACTGTGTTCTGTACAATATCTATTAAAAGACTACATGACCTTAATTTATCGTCATGGTATTTTTTTTTACTCGGTATCCCTATTGTGGGTCTCGTGTTTGGGCTGTATTTGTTGTTTGGCAAAGGATCTCGAGGAGACAATAGATTTGGTCCTGATCCTTTAGCTGAACAAAACCCAGAAGCTGAGATTAGTGATTAGAAACAAGCAGTCCTCTGGGGACATAAGGCACTAATACTGTTTAATTAAAAGGGAATACCCTTACCGCTATGTATGCTTTAAAAGAATGCCGAAATTTTATTGACAACGTTTCTGAGATTACTTCCGGTAGAACCAGTAATAGCTCTTACAGGAACTTGCTGGTATTTATTTCGATCATAAATTTACTCTTAGTTGCACTATTTATTGAGTTTTTTAGGTTCCAGGAGGAGAGTTACGTAAAATATTTTCTAGAACTTATTCTCGCAGTAGCCTCCCCTTTTTATTTATTTATGAGTTGGATTCATTTGTTTGAATCAATAAGAAGATTACATGATATGAATCTATCCGGTCGATGGGTATGGCTGGCTTTTGTTCCTATAATAAATTTAATGTTATTAAAGAAAGGTACATCAGGCGAAAATAATTACGGTGAAGAATCCTATCAATTATTATCAGAAATCACCTTACAAGAGGAACAGGAAAAGATTGTAACCCAACGTTTTTCGTTACAGCGGATCGCCCCATATGGGGTTTTATTGGTACTGGTCTTATTTCTAACGCTACGTATTTCTACCTTTTATCAATCACATATACTTGCAACTGACCACGATGTTATTACTAGCGATACTCTGGTAAAAAACGTGACACCGCCGGTTAAGGAATCATTGAATTTATTTCAAAACAATAAACAAATGCTAGCGGGGGTGAAAAATATTGCCGATAGACATCAAGCTAAAAACGATCAATTAGACCAATTGCTCCAGGAGCTTCCTGACCCAGAAAAAGCCATAAAGCAAGAACAAGAAATAACGGTAGAACCCAATACAATGGCAAAAACAACAACGGCCGAAAAATATGAAAGGGTTTGTCATTTTAGAGACTTTAATGCTTGTAAATCACAAGCAGCGCGTGGCGTTGCCCAAGCCCAATACTATTTAGGGGTTATGTATTATAAAGGCGAAAATGTTCATCAGGATTTTTCAAAAGCTATTCAATGGTTTAATAAATCGGCTAAAAATAATTACATTGAAGCCTATTTATATTTAGGCAATATCTATAACAGTGGAACCCAAGGTGTTGATCAGGATTACAAAAAAGCAGCCGTATTTTATAGAACAGCTGCAAAGAAAAATAATGTTGAGGCACAATATCACTTAGGTGAACTCTATAACCTCGGACATGGTGTCCCTCAGGATTTTACTGAAGCCATTAAATGGTTTGGCCAAGCCGCTGAGCGAAAACACCCCAAGGCATGCTTCCAGTTAGCACAAAAGTACGCCTTGGGAGAAGGGACTCCTCGAGATTATACCAAAGCACATATGTACTGGAGTATTGCCTCCGCGTTTAATGTTAAAAGTGCGGCACAAAACAGAGATTTATTAGCCAAGAAGATGAGTCCGTCGGAACTTGAAAAAGCACAAAAAATGGCTAAGCAGTGGCGCCATAAAAAGAAAATGTTTCATTTAAGATTTAATAAAGGTAATGCGATGGGGAGTTAAATTTTGATATTTTTTAACTTAAAAAAATACAATACCCGGTTATAAAGGACTGAGAAAATAATATGATCCATCCTTTAACCATAAACCCTAATAAAGCTAAACTTAATAAATATCATCGCTTTGAACGGATGTTTAACTGTTGACTCTTACAGCGTCTATAAAAGATTAACCTCAAATTAAATTGTGCTTTAGAATTTCCTTCTATAGCTGACTGCGTACAACCTTCGATATATTTTTAAAAAACCGCCTATTGGGAGTAAGTGTTATTTTCAAACAGTTAAACTGCTGTTAATTCTTCTTTTGCCATAGAAACGGACGTAACAGTCAACATTAGTAAACTGATGGCTAGACAACATTGGGAAAGAATAGTGACAGGTAGTAGGCCGCTCAGAGGAATCTAGGTATTGGGAGAAAAACAAGCAGATTGAAAATACATTCATCTTTGTTGAGTCCTTCAGTATTTTAATTTATTGTTAAGGAGTGGCCTGTTTATAGGTGCCCCAGTTTTTTTTAGCCGCAGCTAATAATTTTTCTGACTGATCAATATCTTTAGGAACGCCATAACCGTTTAAATAC
>ENA-OSET01000694-OSET01000694.1-sediment-metagenome-genome-assembly--contig:-NODE-694-length-36887-cov-4.495463_pt1 | contig 36887 bp, 21 predicted proteins | sample MGYA00237882_ERZ534229 | MGnify/ENA primary metagenome ERZ534229 (study PRJEB26408, sample SAMN06266212) | sediment metagenome | isolation source: Hudson Canyon methane seep mesocosm | place: USA:Hudson... | reverse complement strand
TTGCCAATAGTAAACTCAAAGCTATTTAGTCACCAAAAAGAACTCATAATTTTATTACGTTGGATTTTAACGAGGTAATTGGTGCTAATAAACCTGCAGTTCGTAACATTTATGGCTATCGTGTTATAAAAAAAACGAAATTCATAGCCGTTAAGTTATAAAAGTAAATTTTATTTTAAGGTGCAATTAATTTTTAATCCCTAAAAAGATATTATTTAAAGACATTAAACAGTAATGATAAAATAATCTTTATGTGAATATGAAAAATAATGTCTTAAAATTTTAAAATATAAATAACCATAAAACTGATTCATTTGAAAGAAAATTAGGTTGAAGGTTACTACATTCTAAAACCATAAAAAAACTCAAGAAAATATAAAACAATATGACAACTAATCTTAAAAGTATAATAATAACACTCCCTTTCTTTTTTATATGCTTTGCTGAAACAAATACAGTTAAGCTCCCTGAAAAAGTAATTGTAACATCAATTGACCCTGAAGGTTGTACCGATTGGACATATTACAAAGGTGAATGTCTTGCATCAAGTGGCGTTAGTGGCCAGAATTCTTCTGCTGGTATTAGACAGAAAGCTTGCGTTTTAAGTCAAACTGCTACTTCAATTACAGTTGAGGTAACAATAGAACCTGTTAATGGTGGTATAGATGAAAATTTCAGTTACAAAGGAGTCTCTCTTGATTTTAGAGCATCTGACGAGTTCAGTATATCAGTAAGCGACTTTAATAAAGGAGGAGCTATTAAGCGAACAATAACAGCAAATAAGTCGGATATAGACCCAGCTTGGTGGCCTCAATGGAAAAAAAGAGGTTCTATTCCTTTTCTTTTAGCATCATGTATCTACAAATAGATTACAGTGCATCATAACAAAATACCTTCTAAATTTTAGTGAAAATTTTTAGTTAATTTTTGAACTCTAAAATAAGTACATTTCGTATAATACGTTAGCAAACATTGCTCACTCAAACCAAAAATCGAAATAAAAATACCTACAATTAGGTATTGTAATAAAAAACAGTAATGAGGAAATTTAAAAATTAAAAACAAAAAATGAAATGAAAAAGGCACTATTTTTACTTCTAATCATAAACTCTTTTAATTTAACAGCACAAAACATTGATGATTGCATTTGCACCTCGGATAGTAGACCGATGGAAGTTGGAGCTCTCACTGAACAATTTCAGCTATATGATAAAGATTACAACACAACAAACTACCGATGGATTGCTTTATATACTTTTCCAGAAAAACGATGCATTCCAAAAGATCACGATGATACTGTTTGGCCTAAAATGAAACTAGCAATATTAAATGCATTACATAATGACAAAACATATAAACAACTTTTGGCTTCGATAGATGAAGAGCAAAAGAAAGTTCTAAGAGCAATTGGATTGGGTACTACTGGAGGACTCGCTCCAAAAGGTGGCTTTTCTAATAGTACAAATTCAGGTGTTAATATCATCTATTTGAATGTTGATCTTAAAAAATTTGTAACTAACTATAAAAAGTGTAGTGCAATAAATAAAAAAGATGAATTAAAGGATAGTAAAAAAGGTAACTCATCTAATTCTTATACAGAATCTATTTATCAAAAAAGACAAAGAGAAGCTGCTGAATTAAAGAATTCAAAACAAAGAGCAAGCGGAATAGCTCAAAACGAAGCTAATCAGCAAATGATAAGAAACAAAGAAAGACAAGCTCAATTAGAAAAGGCAAGTGCAAACCTATCAAAAGAATTAGATAGGCAATTAGAAGAAACCTTTAATAGCTGGGCTAAACAAAGTGAATTTAATAAAACAATGAATACTTTAAAAAGAATTGAGAGTAAATCCATTAATTCAATTATTGCTGAAGTAAAGCGGAAAAGTAGAAATATTGATTCACAATATGCACAACGAAAGATAAGTGAGAGAAATAGAATTGCAAATCAAGGAAATTATTATGCCAATAAAACTAAAACACAATCAGAATTAAAATTAAGCAATTCAATTACTGGTTTAGCACAAATGTTATCACAAAATTCTATAGAAAAACAAAGGCGTGAAGCACAAAAAGAATTACGACAAGAACAAAGGAATTCTGAAGAAGCGTTACAAAATCGTTTTATCGAAAAAATATTACCAAGTTTCAAGCACTATTTTGAACTCGCTATAAAATCGGTATACCCCAACGAAGAAGAATATTATACAGAGTTGTACACCTATAATGAATGCTTAATAGATAACGCTTATTCTATTTTATCGGGTTACAATGATTGCTCAAAGCCTAGTTCGAAAAAACCTACAAGAAATCCAAAACCTAGTGCAAACGATTTTTACAATGCCTATATAAGGAAAAAAAACAGCTCTAATGAATATATGAAAAGAGCTGCTGGTTATCAACTAGAATTAGCTATTGATGCAAACCCAAATAATGCAAAATGGCTATACGAATCAGTATTAACTAAAGAAATGAATATTTATGAAAAAACAGCGATACTCAAAAAAGCCCATGCTCTAGATAGCTATAACAGTCAAATAAAAAAAGCTTTTGAAACAACTCTAAATGACCTCGAAACTCTAAAAAAGAAAGAAAAAGCTTACTTTACCAAACATAATCATCGTTATCCAGATTTTGAATGGGAATTACGCAATGGTTTAAAGGGAATAACTATTGACAACCATATATTCTTTGTCAATCAAGATGGAGAAGAAGTTTTTAAAATTGATAATTTTGAAAAATCTTTATGGAGATCTTTCTCACACCTTACTAGGATTAACCACTGTTATGAGGATGATGAAAATCAATTTGGCAATGGTCTAGCCCGTTTTGGAAAAATGAAAGATGGTAATTTATTATATGGATATATAAATATTGAAGGTGAAATTATAATCCCTGCACAATTTTCCACTGCAGCACAATTTTCAGAAGGTTTAGCAGCTGTTCAAGACAAAGAAACAAAACTTTGGGGATATATTGAAGAAAGTGGCAAATTAATAATTCCGTACCAGTTTTCAAAAGCTTCCTATTTTTCTAAAGGTTTAGCAGCTATATTACATTCTTCCTATCCCTATGGAGCTTACCTAAACAAAAAAGGTAAAGTTGCTATTGAAGGAAAAGAAAAGTTTATTATCTCTGAACCTTTTGTAAATGGCGTTTCTATGGTACAAACTGGTACTGCCGGAAGTTATACTTGGCAATCACATGAAGATCATTACAAATATATTCTGCCTTCAGGTGATTTTTTATTCAAAAAGAGGTTTGTAAAAACTTTCCCTTTTAACAAAAAAGGGTATGCAATAGTTGGTTCAGCTAACAGATACAACATCATTGATAAATCAGGAAAAAAACAATGTAAAAAATCCTTTAAAGAATATCCTGTTTTTATAAATCGTAAAGCAAAAGTAGATATTGGGACTTTACTTAGCGGCTATTATAAGCATATAACTATTGACGAAACAGGCAAAACAATTGAGTAATAACATTTGCCAACAATGTATATAAAAAACAGGCGAAACAGTAGTGTTTTCAAAAGTTTTAGTTCATATCAAGCTCTGTACTTATCCAAAATAAAGTGCTAGGAGATCGCTTACTTTTCATATACTAACCGTTGGTAACCACTAAAAAATAATAATACTTATGTATAAATTATCTTTTTTAGTATTCTTGAGCTTCTTCCTTTTAAGCAGTTTTTCTTACGGACAATGGTTTTTCAAATCAGTCGAAGTATTGATTGGGTATTTAAAGTATACAGAAATCTTAGAGTTAGTTACATAGTCAAATTGATTCATTTACTTTTAGATTATTTAGTATACTCTTTATAATTTATAGAAGGGTCGTAATCATCTTTTTGAATTAAAGAATGTAGTTCACTTCTTTCATCTTTAGACTTTATTATAGGAAACATTAATTGAACATACCAAGGTTCATTAACTCTATTCCAAGCGCCAAATTTAGTAGGAAATTTTCGAGTTATTTTGGCAGTTCCAAAAATAATATCCCATAAAAAAAGTAAATTTCCAAAGTTTCCATTTGGATGAGATATTTCATCTTCAGCCGTTAAGCCATGATGAGCAAAATGCGTGCTAGGTGTCGAAATTAAGCGTTCTATTATCCAAGCTAATGGATGTAAAAACTTGTATTTGTAAAGAAATCTATCCCATTTAGTTTCACTGTGCGCTAATATTATTACAGTAAGTTTTATAGGCAGATAAATTAAATAAGCATAACCCATTCCTAAATAAACTAAAATTCCTGAAAACCAAATGCCAGGCATTAGCGCATAGTATAAAATGGCATTTCTATAAGTTACTAAAACACCCATTTCTTCCACGACATGATGTGGTCTATGAAGTTTCCACATGATACGATTTACATGTGAAAGCCTATGCCACCAATATTGCATCATATCATCTAATATTAAAAAAGCAAGAAAATGCCACCAAATAGAAAATTCCGCTAGCGCATTTTCATATTTAGTAAAATATATATTCCCAATTGAGAAGATTAATAGAAATATAATTGGTTGCACAAGCACGGGTAAGATTGTTAGACTAATGAATTCAATTGAAAAATCATTTTTGGTTCTTTTATCATCAAAATATAATCCTCCAAAAGCTTCAATAATAGCAGTAATTACAAGCACAGCTGCAGGAATTAACTTACTAAATAGCTCATTACCCATTATCTAAAAGTTTCTTGATTTATAATGAACAAATTTCAGAAGATTATTTGGTAATTCTTTTCACATACCTTAAAAAAGGTCTGTTTAAAAATTTTAAGATTTTTATTTATTGTTTGGGATTAAAGTTTCAGTGATATAACCCGTTTTATTTACTAAAAGAAATATTTTTTTAGAGCAGTTTTAAGGGCAAGATTTTTATTTTTAAGATCTAAATAATTTGTTTCATATAAATAAGACTACAGAATTATTGATATCAATTCTTAATATTATAATAACAAAAAGGACAATCTATAATTATATAAATTGAGATACTATAAAAAATAGTAGAATTTTAAGCAGTTCGTTTAGCTTTTACAGTTTTTGTTTTTTAAAGAGTTTCTGAATATCTTGATAAATCTAAATAGAATAAATCATGCTTCTTTAAAAAAATCTAAAAGATGGCCTTAGGTTTTATACACAAAATAATTAGTATGTTTTAATAGCAATAACGATGTCAGAAATTATCTACATTTAGATGCTATAATATTTAACTTTCATATTAATAGAGATACAGATTAAGTAGCTTAAAATGCATTATTACTTCTAGCCATAGAAAGGGTTGCATTTAAAAGAAGTATCAAAATTTAGTATTGCAAAAGATAGATTAAATTCAGACTTATTTGGATTTTATTAAGAAATAAATAGTATTGAGATTTAAATGATGAATAAAAAATAAAACCCTGTAAATAAAATATTTACAGGGTTTTTTAGTGGAGACGCCGAGAATCGAACTCGGGTCCAAACAAGCAGCAAATTAGCTTTCTACATATTTAGTTCTTTCTTGTTTTTCGATGTAAAGCTGATTAAGAACAATCCATTTTACACTTAACTTCTTTAGCTTCGGAAATTTAACGAAGTAATAAATTTCCTATGTTTATTTTTACGATGCCCAAAAATGAAACGCCATAAACCAAGGCTTTTCGTGGACATAAAGCTTGCTCACCTTGTGAGCCTAGGCTAATCTTACTATAATTCAGATTATGCAGCTAAAGCGTAGTTATCTTCGCCGTTTAAAAAGTTGAAATAAGTTTTACAAGAATAATTTCATTCCTTGATATGCTTACAAATCCTCTGACCTTGCTGTCAAAACCAGTCGTCCCCAAAATGTCAAAGAAATATTTCCAATATATAAATATGGTTTGCAAAAGTATAAAAAATACAGTTGCCAATCTCTTTAAATTCTAATATCTTCGAGCAAATATTATACCATAGTTATTATGAAATTCGGAATTATAAAAGAGCGCAAAAATCCTCCTGATAGAAGAGTTGTTTTTTCACCGTCAAAATTACAAGAATTTAAAAATCAGTTTTCTACGGCGGTTTTAAAAGTTGAGCATTCTGATATCCGTGTTTTTTCGGATGAACAATATAGAAATTCAGGAATAGAGGTAACTGAAGATATTTCTGACTGTGACGTTTTATTTGGTGTAAAAGAAGTACCAATAGCCGCTTTAATACCTAATAAAAAGTATTTTTTCTTTAGCCATACAATCAAAAAACAACCTTATAACAGAGCTTTGTTAAAAGCTATTTTAGATAAAAATATCGAATTATATGATCATGAAACCATTACTAAAGTAAATGGAGCGAGATTAATTGGTTTTGGAAGATATGCAGGTATTGTTGGTGCGTATAATGGTTTTAGAGCCATTGGATTAAAAACTGAAAAATTCAGTTTACCAAAAGCAGAAACTTTAGATAGCCAAAAAGAATTGATAGATGCGTTGAATAAAATTAATTTGACTAACATAAAAATTCTATTGACAGGAAATGGAAAAGTAGCTTACGGCGCTAAAGAGATGTTAGATGCCATGAATATTAAAAATGTTTCTATAGAAGATTATTTGTCTAAAGATTATGATGAAGCTGTATATTGTTTTGCAGATGTTTTAGATTATAACAAGCGTAAAGATGGTAAAATAATTAATAATAGAGATTTTTACACCAATCCAGAAGCTTACGAAGCAAACTTTATGCGGTTTGCAAAAACTACAGATTTTTTTATTGCAGGACATTTCTTTGGTGACGGCTCGCCATATTTATTTACAAGAACAGATGCTAAACACCCAGATTTTAATATAAAATATGTTGCAGATGTTTCTTGTGATATTGATGGCCCCGTTGCTTCTACAATTCGTCCTTCAACCATTGCAGAACCTATTTATGGATATGATGCAGAGGCAGAAATGGAAGTTGATTATAAAGATGAAAATGCAATAGTAGTTATGGCTGTAGATAATTTACCTTGTGAGTTACCAAAAGATGCAAGTGAAGGTTTTGGAGAAATGTTTTTACAGAATGTAATTCCGGCTTTTTTTAATAATGATAAGGATGGAGTTTTAGCTAGAGCAAAAATGACAGCAAACGGAAAACTAACTGAACGTTTTTCATATTTGCAAAATTACATAGATGGCAAAGAATAAACTATTTCTGAATTATTAGTTCTTAAAAAAACTTCATAACAGTCAATCAAAATAATTTTTTAATTGGAAAATAATCATAAATTTCTTTTAGATTTAGCCAAGGCAAAAATGCCTTTTGGGCAATTTAAGAATCGTAGTTTGATTGATTTGCCAGAACATTATTTAGTTTGGTTTAAAAACCAAGGATTTCCCAAAGGAAAATTAGGTCAACAAATGGCTAGTGTTTATGAATTAAAATTAAACGGTTTAGAGGATATCGTTCTAAAAATTCAACGCGACTTTTTGTGATTTATGAAGTTTGCAAAACAGTTTATATTTTGCTTTAAAACGAGCAACTATCTTACTGCAAAACCATAGGTAATATGTGCAATTCCTAGAATATATAAAGAAGAAGACCAATAACCAGGAATCAGAATACAAATTATACCTAATAAAAAAGATACTCCTGATAAAATAAGTAATCCTTTTCGTTCTTTATTCTTATTCAAAAAAGTAAGTAGCCCATACAAAAACAAAAAACTTGGGGTAATAAAGTTGATATAGCCAAGATTTTTAAGTGCGATGAGCAATATGAAGATACCAACAAAACTTAAAATAAATAACCAAAAATTCTTTTTCGTTTTTGAATTGAAAAGTTGATATCCGAACTTCTTAGCGCTTCTTTTTCCTTTAAAAAATAAAGCCAATCCAGATAGTAAGAAAGTTAAAAAAGTGATACCAATTAAAAGAAATTCTAAAATTTCAGCAGACAACATTCCTGCAGGATTATCATCAATCAAAAACCCATCTAAAAATGTTTTGATCAGGTAAACAGCGAGTAAAAAATAGATTCCTATTTGAATGCTTGCGTTTCCTTTTAATGAAAAATTTACGTCTAAATTATCTTGTTTATTCATCTAATTTTATAACTTTTGCTAATATACAAAAAATGAAACCAGCCGAAAGTTACATCTTAAGACAATCAGAACCTTTTAAATCTATTTTACTGCATTTGCAAATTTTGATAGAGCGTACTTTTTCAAAACTTATGCTGCAATTTAAATGGAAAATTCCTTTTTATTATATGAATAATAAACCATTTTGTTATCTAAATGTTTCAGAAAAAAAAGGTTATATAGATGTTGGTTTTTGGATTTCTGTACCTCTAAAAAAATACAATAAATTCTTAATTTAAGAAAATAGAAAAGTTATTAAATCTTTACGATATTCAAACTTAGAAGACATCAATGAAGAAGTTTTATTATCGGTTTTAAAGAAATTTTACGCTACGAATGATTAAGTAGAAAAAACGTATAAGCTATCTCTGAATTACTTTAAAATGTAAAGCATCGCTATTGTTAATAAAAACGGTTAGTTCAGAGTTTCTTTTTGGGTTTTTAATAAGCACTGTACTGATATTTTTCTCTTTTGAATTTATTGTTTTTTTAGCATACTTTTCTCCTTTAAATCTATAAGAAATTAATGCAGATGAATCTAAATTTTTAAATTTTAAAATAATATCTTTTGATGAAACTACTTCAATGATGCCAGATGTAGGCGTCATAAGTTCACTCTTTGATTTTAATAAAGCATTCTTGTATATAGGTTGATTAAAAAATGTTTCTAGACTCATTCTACCAAAACGTAAAACCCAAATGGAGTCTTCTGGATAATGAGTTTTAAAGATATTTTCTCTAGGCATATTAAAAAAATAATCATTGAATTCACGAATCCATCTGCCATTTCTCTCAAATCCAGCACCCCAAGTTGCATCTAGAATATTCCATTGACCATCTATTTTAACTGCATTCCAAGCATGGTTGGTTGTATTAGCAATTATGCCAATCTCTTTAACATTATTTCTTACATAGCCTTTTATAACTGCAGCTTCAATACCTAATAAATCACAGATCTTTTTTAACGATTGTGCATACTCTTCGCAAACACCTGTTTTATTTCTAAAAGTAGCCGCAATCAATTTATCTTTTAGTCCTTGTAATTTTTGTTCCTTTTCTGTTATTGAAGAATACTCAAAACTATAATAACGTTGTTTTGGGTTGTAAAATTCTTTTAGATTATAACGTATATTCTTTGCCAACCAAAAAAAGCCTGCCCGAACTTTATTTGCATCCGTAGAAAAATCTTTTTCAATTTTTTTAGCCAATTCTTCAACTTTAGAGTATCTGGGATAAACTAAAACCTTAGCATCTACATCATCAAAATTTTGTGAATAAAATGCAATTGGAATTAATAAAAATAAAATAGAGATATGTGTTCTCATCTATAGTTTTAGCAAGCTGAAAAATTGCATATTGAATTTTCTGTTACAATCTTTATGATTTATAACAGTAAATAATCTCTTATAAATTATGAATAGTTTTACGAATCGCGACTAAATTACTGAGTAGTTGTTCTAAATTATCTAGGTGCAACATATTTGCGCCATCAGATTTTGCATTTGCTGGGTCAAAATGAGTTTCTATAAATAATCCGTCCACATTATTAACAACTCCAGCTCTAGCAATAGTTTCAATCATTTCTGGTCTTCCACCGGTAACTCCCACAGTTTGATTAGGTTGTTGTAAAGAGTGTGTAACATCCAAAATGGTGGGTGCAAATTCGCGCATTTCTGGAATTCCTCTAAAATCTACAATCATGTCTTGATACCCAAACATTGTGCCTCTATCTGTAATCCAAGCTTTATCAGAACCAGCATCTTTTACTTTTTGAACAGCGTGTTTCATTGCAGCAGGACTCATAAATTGACCTTTTTTTAAGTTGACAACCTTACCTGTTTTTGCAGCAGCAACTACCAAGTCTGTTTGACGTACTAAGAAAGCAGGAATTTGTAAAACATCTACATATTCAGCGGCTTTTGAGGCGTCAGAAACTTCGTGAATATCAGTAACTGTAGGTACTTTAAAAGTTTCTGAAACTTTACGTAAAATTTTTAATGCTTTTTCGTCTCCAATTCCTGTAAAACTATCAATTCTACTTCTATTCGCTTTTTTAAAACTTCCTTTAAAAATATAAGGTATGTTTAATTTATCTGTAATTGTAATTACTTTTTCAGCAATACGTAATGCCATATCTTCACCTTCTATGGCACATGGACCACAAAGCAAAAAGAAATTATTAGAATTAGTGTGTTTTATATTTGGAATTTCGGATAAAATCATAAATTAAATTTTGAACAAAAATACATAAAAATTGATGGTTTATATTTTAGAATTTTTAAGGGTAAAATTGGTTATATTTATACTTTAAATATCAGAAATATGATGATGAATTTTTTTAAAATATTAGTATTTGTAGGATTGTTTGCACTCATTAGTTGTAAAAAAGCGTCAAAAGATAAAGATGTTAAAAGTATTGTAGCTGCAACATCAGTTGAAGGAGCAACTTCTAAAAAAGTAGAAGTAACTTCATTTTTTATTGATTCTACTATGGTTAGAAAACACCTGTATACATTGGCATCTGATGACATGCAAGGAAGAAAATCAGGAACAGAAGGTATAGAAAAGGCCGCAAAATATATTGAAAATGAGTTCCAAAAAATAGGATTATCTACTTTTGATGGATTAGATTCCTATAGACAAACCTTTAACTTTACACCAAGAGGAAGTAAAGAGGAGATTACCAGTTCAAATATTATAGGAGTTTTAGAAGGGAGCAGCAAAAAAGATGAATATATTGTCATATCTGCACATTACGATCATTTAGGAATGAAAAAGAGTGGGAGTGGAGATCTTATTTATAATGGTGCAAATGATGACGCTTCTGGAGTAACAGGAGTTTTAACCTTAGCAGAATATTTTAAGAAAGTAGGCAATGAAAGATCTATTGTATTTGCTGCTTTTACAGCTGAGGAAATGGGCTTAATTGGTTCTACTTATTTTGGCAAGGGCATTGATGCTAGTAAGTTTGTAGCAGGCATTAATTTAGAAATGATTGGTAAAACTCCAAGTTCTGGTCCAAATACAGCTTGGTTAACTGGTTTTGAACGTTCGGATTTCGGTAAAATTGTACAAAAGAATTTAGAAGGTTCAGGCTATCAGTTATTTCCTGATCCGTATAAAAAATTCAATTTATTTTTTAGATCAGACAATGCATCTTTAGCTCGTTTAGGAGTACCTTCTCATACATTTTCTACCACAGCAATTGACGTGGATAAAGATTATCATCAAGTTTCGGATCATGCTGAAACTTTGAATATGACTGTGATTACACAAACTATTCAAGCAGTTGCAAAAGGAACAAAAAGTATTATTGATGGTATTGATACGCCAACCAGAGTTGTCATTAAAGAAACCAAAAACTAATATTTAGAGGTTTTAGAAAATAGCTTGCTATTTAGTTTTTCTCTAAAAAATAAATTTTTTGATTCTGTTGCTAACGATAAAAGCTTTTGTGTTTTTTGAAAATGAACTCATCAAAATATGTTAACGAATTGATTTCTTAATTATTTATTTTTAAGGTTTTGCAAAAACCAAATTCGATACTCTTTGTCAAATATCATTTTCATCATCAAGTCTTTTTTTCTTATTAGAGATAACTTCATTTCTATTCTCTTAAAGTCTTTTTTTCTTTTTTTATGATCTACCAAATAGAGGTTAAAATACTTCAAATATTTGTCGATGTTTTTTGAGGATTCATAAGTCAATGAGTTAATGTTGTTGAATGCTTGATAACAACTAGCTAAAAAAGAATTTAATGGATATTTTAATTTATCGAATTTCTGCAAAGCATTTTTAGCATTTGTTTTCTTAGACATCAGATATACATCATATGCAGATTTTAAGGTGAGATTTTTAAAGTAGAAACCATCGTCATTAATTTGGTTTCCAAGAATAGATAAAGTTAATTGGTCTGCATAACTTAAAACTTTAAAACCATTTATATTTAGAATATTATGATGAATAATATCATAATTAAATTCGTCTGAAAATTTTTCAATAAGTAATTCTTTATGAATTTCTACAGCGGCAATACAACCCTTTTTTTGCAGTCTTGGATAATGTTTAAATGAGGGAGAATGAATTTTGTTTTGATGTACTTTAGAATAACCTGAATTTTTAATAACTAAAATGGCTTTGGCATAATCCTTTTTTGAAACTATAAAATCAATGTCTGCAATCATTCTTTCTGCAATATCGCTGTAGGTATCTTGCAAAAGATATCCAACTCCTTTTAAAAAAACTGGAGTAATGTTATTTTGCAATAATAATTCGTTTAATTCCCTTACTTGCTCTAAAATTTCTAGATTTCTATCTCTGTTCAATTTTGTAACATCCTGCATAAAACCAATTAAATCTTTAGGCAAGAAATGTATTAAATTGCTTTTTTTAAGATTACAATATAAAGCAGAGAATACAAAGTGATTTGTGCTTAGTTTTACAACAGCATCCCAATCTATATTTTCAGATGCTATCTCATTTCTAACAATTTCTAGATTAAGTTTTTCAGAGTTTAGAGTTAAACATTTGGCAACAAAGAATAACGTTTCTCTGTAATCCATAGATGAAGAAGTATGGGAAGATTTCAATAACTTATTCTAATAATTAAATTTGAGTACATGACTTTAGCAAAGACATCTACTCAAATTTACTCATTTATAAATGAATTATCTAAAAGAGTTAATCATTTTTAGAAAAAATAATATAATTAATTTTTATCCTCCCCAAGCGTCACCTGGATTTGCAGGGCCACCGCTAAAGGCTTGTGCTTTTTTAGGACTTAAAATCATGTAAGTACCAAGTGCTGAAAGAGCAGCATATTTTCCATACTTCCCTAATTTTTTTAGAGCTTCTTTTCTTGTGATGCTTTCTGGGGTTTGATCTGAATATTTTGTCATAATGTTTTCTTCTTATTAGTGCTACTAATTTTTCTAGTTGATGATTACTTTTTTAGAAATATGTTTGGTTTTATTATCTAAACTTACAATGTAAATTCCTTTGGATAGTTTAGGTAAAACCACTGTGCTATATCCTGTAGATTCTATGTTGGTATTTAAAACTTGTTTTCCTTGAATAGAATATAATTTTATAGCAGCGTTTTCATTGAGACCTGTAATGGTCAGAATATTATCTGGAGTTGTGTAAATATTTATATTTTCTGGGTTTACTACGATAATATCATCAGTGCTCAATGCACTTTCAGTTGTAGTGTGCAAGTAGAAACGTCCAAAACCATTTAAAGCATTACTTATAGTGGTGTTGAAACTTTCTAAGCCTAGGTCTGTAAAAGTATTGTTCTCTCTATCTTCTAAATAAACTCTAATATTTGTTGGTAGATTATTAATTTCTGCATTTATAGAAATTTGTTTACCAGTTCCTGCAGTAATACCAATAGGGATTACCATTTCTTCATACTCTGAATTTGGTAAAGATTGTACTTGAAACTTCATAGCATCCGTACTTAATCCTCCAATAGATGAGTTTTCTAATAAATGCGTGTATATATCTAAAGGATTGGCATTTCCGTGATATGTTCTACCATCTAAACCATTATCAAAACCAATTGTAGCCTCTTGATTGTAATAGATTTTTGCGATTCTATTTTTATTACCATCAGTCATTTTTAAGTGAATTTCAGATTTTGCAGTTTTCTGAAATGTTCCAGAACAGTCTGTACATCTAATATCTTTACTGATGGTGATATCTGCATTGTTTTTTGCTTTTACCAAAAACCCTTGAGTAGGCGCAATTATAAAATCGTCTGCGGCCACATAAACTTCGTAGTTATCTTCTTCTTGATTCCAAAGCCAAACCGCTTGCATCATTAAATTTGAACTATTTTGTTGTAAAAGCTGTTTAGAGCTAATATTGGATGTGAAAGGATTGGAAATAAGATTATACCCACATCCTGTTTTTTGAACAGCACATATAACATCGTCTGTAATTAATGATCCTCTAAATGTAAGTGGTCCATCCGTTACATCTCTTTTTATAGAATACCCTACACCTGGTTCAGACGGAAAAGATGCTCCAATTTGCAAATAATCCCAACTGTCATTTGGCGTATCATATTTTGCAAAAGCTCTATCAGTTCCTGCAGTTGGAACATTATTAGTGCTAATAAAGTCATCATCAAAGGTGTTACCAGAAAGAGGAGAGCCAATCAAATACCAATTTGTGGTAGAAAATTCACTTTCGTATTTTATTTTTGCAGAACAACTCGCATTCGGTTTAAATTGCGCACCAGACTCTAACTTTATTGATCTTACAACTACCGGACTATATGAAATTGGATAATCTGTAACTCCTGAATTAGGAATAACTAGGTTATCACAATACAGGTTTCTTCTATTATCTCTCCAGTTGTTGCCGTCATGAAAATCATCATTTTGGTTTCCAATCCACCTGTTTCTAACCGGTGCTTCTCCACACCCTTCAAGACCTCTTGCACCAGACGGATTAGCATTTGTTTGTACAAACCTAGAACTTGGGTCAGACCAACCTGAATTAGTTCCTGAGCTAAAAAACTGATCGTCATTATCGTAATCTTTAATACTTAAATTGCAGTTTCTAGTTTCTACACCACTGCCAGACCAAGCATCTCCGGGATCTGTTGCAGTTATTTCTCCAAACATGTCAATAATAGTTCCACCATAAGTAGCAGTATCCGATAACATTATGGCATCATCTCCATCAAAGGTGAAATTATGTTGAATAAAGGTAACATCAGATAAGTCATTTTGATTTAAATAATCTCCTAATTCCGATGATCCGATAACCATTACCTCGCCACCTGCTAAAGATCCAGAATTAATGACCAATTCATTTACAAAATTACCCGGGCCACCAACATTTACATAAACGTTGTTATTTGTAAAATTAAATGCACCAGTAGATGGATTAAAAATTTCTATTCCATTTGGAGAATTTCCAGAATCTGATTCTATATATTGACTAATAATTAATGTTGTTGTGTTTGGAGCAGCAGCGTTAACAGTTAGCGTTGCAGAGGCTACATCGCTAACACAAGAGTTCGCATTACCAATAACAACATAATAATCTGTATTATCTAAATTGCTTACAATTTCAATTTCTAGAGCAGCTGTGTTTGCTCCAGCGTAAATACCTTGATCAATAATAGCTTGGCCACCATTATCAGGATCTCCCTCATACCATTGATAGGTAATATTAGCGCTATCATTATCAACACTTCCATAAACAGGAGTTCCACTGTTGTAAGAGGTTGCTGTGGATGAAGTTGCAGAAACCATAAAGGAAGCTGTTGCATCTTCACTGACGCTTATATTTGATGGGGCAGTAGTAATTTCTACTTTTTGTGCTATGATTTCATTTCCAGTTACGCCGTTATAACCTCCAGAACCTCCTGTAACTTGTCCATTAGAATTATCAATCCCAGTTCCGTCTAAAACACCATCACCATTTGCATCAATTCCTCCGGATTCAGTAACATCATAACACCCATCATTATCAGAATCGATGTCTAAATAGTTAGGATTACCATCAAAATCTATATCAGATATCCCTTCGAGAGCATCTTTAATACCATCATTATCAGAATCAATATCCAAATAATCTGCAACACCGTCTCCATCCGAATCCATAGTACCCTCTGTACTATCGCCAATACCATCACCATCACTATCTGGATTGGCATCCTCACTTAATACTGAAGATGGACTACGAAATTCTATCATTGCAAGATATACAGATGAATGACTGAATTTCAATTGAATATTTTGTGAGTTTGTTTTAACAGATACTGCATTACGAGGGTTATCATGAGTTGAGTTACCCTGACCTTGAAATTCAGTAAAACTTTCATTTATGTTGGTAGATATTCTAGTTGTCTGATTTGATGTGTTGGTATAAGTGTAATAAGAACTATAGGAATCATTAGATATTTCAACTTTCTGATTATGATCAAGATCTAATATAGTTAATAACAGATTTGGACTTAAGGGAATGGATGCAGCTTCATCTTCCCAAAAGTTTAAAGTTATGTTTGAACTAAAACCATTAGCTCCTGTTTCGGGTCTAAAATATATCGACAAAGTCCCGGTATCTTCCATTCCTTGACTATTCACTGTTTGAACTACCATAAGAGTATCTTCATTTGGTGCTAGTCCTCCTAAATCTTCTGCATCAACAGTTAGATATCTAGTAACCCCGTCAATGTCAATAGCAAAGCGGGCTACTTCACCTTCATTCCAGGAATTTGTGTTTGCAGAACTACCTGAACCAGATACAACATAGCTTGAACCAACAGTATCAGTGATTGTACTCGTTATCTCGGCAGATTGCTGGTTAGCTGACTGAGGGTTACCTGAAGAGCCAAAATCCCAAGTCATGGTTTCATTAGAAACTATTGTTGTAGTTGTTCCTGTTACTTCAGCTATAGCGTTACCAACCGCAGATATATCATCAGTGCTTGAATGAACTGGAGTAACTCTTGTACTAATGTTGTCAGTCTCAAAACCGCTTCCCAAATCATGGGTTTGTGTTAAGACTATTTTATCCCACTTTGAATTTTCATCACCATAAAAATTAATAAAAACATAAGGCTCAGTATGGTTATAATTTAAATAAGGGTTCCATTGGTTGCTATGATTAGGATCTCCATAATATTCTGATGTCAAACTAGCACTTTGAATAATGGTACTGGTACTAAATTCAGCAACTAGTACATCTTCATCATAAAAACGTATAATATCATCGCCATCCCCTGCAGACCAATATATTCCGAAATAAGCACTTTTATCATTAAGATTCAAAGTTGTCGCAGACACAAGCGGATCATTACCAGAGTATCCCTGCCATCCGTTCCAATTAAAGCGAGAATTCAACCCATCGGAAGGATCATATGCCCCAAATCCAAAGTATCCTTCATGGATAAGAAGTTCGTCAAATACACCAATGTCATCCCAAACAATATTGGTATGATGGCCAATATTTAAATCATCAAAATCAAATACATCAACCCCTGTCATTGTAGTTGATTGCTGTCCAGGAGTTTCAGCAATGGTAATTAAAATAGATTGAGAACTGACAGTGAATGGAGTAAATAAAAATATAAATAATATTAAAATTTTCATAAAATAAATGAATTACTGAGAATAGCTTAGTCTTACAGTTAATTCAAAATTGATTATATCTCATATTCTATTAGTTGGATAAATTGTTTTCTTTAGATTAAAATACTTTGGGGTTAGATAACTGGTATTAAACAATTAAAATAATTAGTCAAAAAGTTTTATTTACACTAAATTCACTCTTATGTTTTCTTCGATACAGATAGAAGAAAACATAAAAGTGAATTTAAACACCAATCATTTATAAATGAATTATCTAAAAGAGTTAATCATTTTTAGAAAAAATAATATAATTAATTTTTATCCTCCCCAAGCGTCACCTGGATTTGCAGGGCCACCGCTAAAGGCTTGTGCTTTTTTAGGACTTAAAATCATGTAAGTACCAAGTGCTGAAAGAGCAGCATATTTTCCATACTTCCCTAATTTTTTTAGAGCTTCTTTTCTTGTGATGCTTTCTGGGGTTTGATCTGAATATTTTGTCATAATGTTTTCTTCTTATTAGTGCTACTAATTTTTCTAGTTGATGATTACTTTTTTAGAAATATGTTTGGTTTTATTATCTAAACTTACAATGTAAATTCCTTTGGATAGTTTAGGTAAAACCACTGTGCTATATCCTGTAGATTCTATGTTGGTATTTAAAACTTGTTTTCCTTGAATAGAATATAATTTTATAGCAGCGTTTTCATTGAGACCTGTAATGGTCAGAATATTATCTGGAGTTGTGTAAATATTTATATTTTCTGGGTTTACTACGATAATATCATCAGTGCTCAATGCACTTTCAGTTGTAGTGTGCAAGTAGAAACGTCCAAAACCATTTAAAGCATTACTTATAGTGGTGTTGAAACTTTCTAAGCCTAGGTCTGTAAAAGTATTGTTCTCTCTATCTTCTAAATAAACTCTAATATTTGTTGGTAGATTATTAATTTCTGCATTTATAGAAATTTGTTTACCAGTTCCTGCAGTAATACCAATAGGGATTACCATTTCTTCATACTCTGAATTTGGTAAAGATTGTACTTGAAACTTCATAGCATCCGTACTTAATCCTCCAATAGATGAGTTTTCTAATAAATGCGTGTATATATCTAAAGGATTGGCATTTCCGTGATATGTTCTACCATCTAAACCATTATCAAAACCAATTGTAGCCTCTTGATTGTAATAGATTTTTGCGATTCTATTTTTATTACCATCAGTCATTTTTAAGTGAATTTCAGATTTTGCAGTTTTCTGAAATGTTCCAGAACAGTCTGTACATCTAATATCTTTACTGATGGTGATATCTGCATTGTTTTTTGCTTTTACCAAAAACCCTTGAGTAGGCGCAATTATAAAATCGTCTGCGGCCACATAAACTTCGTAGTTATCTTCTTCTTGATTCCAAAGCCAAACCGCTTGCATCATTAAATTTGAACTATTTTGTTGTAAAAGCTGTTTAGAGCTAATATTGGATGTGAAAGGATTGGAAATAAGATTATACCCACATCCTGTTTTTTGAACAGCACATATAACATCGTCTGTAATTAATGATCCTCTAAATGTAAGTGGTCCATCCGTTACATCTCTTTTTATAGAATACCCTACACCTGGTTCAGACGGAAAAGATGCTCCAATTTGCAAATAATCCCAACTGTCATTTGGCGTATCATATTTTGCAAAAGCTCTATCAGTTCCTGCAGTTGGAACATTATTAGTGCTAATAAAGTCATCATCAAAGGTGTTACCAGAAAGAGGAGAGCCAATCAAATACCAATTTGTGGTAGAAAATTCACTTTCGTATTTTATTTTTGCAGAACAACTCGCATTCGGTTTAAATTGCGCACCAGACTCTAACTTTATTGATCTTACAACTACCGGACTATATGAAATTGGATAATCTGTAACTCCTGAATTAGGAATAACTAGGTTATCACAATACAGGTTTCTTCTATTATCTCTCCAGTTGTTGCCGTCATGAAAATCATCATTTTGGTTTCCAATCCACCTGTTTCTAACCGGTGCTTCTCCACACCCTTCAAGACCTCTTGCACCAGACGGATTAGCATTTGTTTGTACAAACCTAGAACTTGGGTCAGACCAACCTGAATTAGTTCCTGAGCTAAAAAACTGATCGTCATTATCGTAATCTTTAATACTTAAATTGCAGTTTCTAGTTTCTACACCACTGCCAGACCAAGCATCTCCGGGATCTGTTGCAGTTATTTCTCCAAACATGTCAATAATAGTTCCACCATAAGTAGCAGTATCCGATAACATTATGGCATCATCTCCATCAAAGGTGAAATTATGTTGAATAAAGGTAACATCAGATAAGTCATTTTGATTTAAATAATCTCCTAATTCCGATGATCCGATAACCATTACCTCGCCACCTGCTAAAGATCCAGAATTAATGACCAATTCATTTACAAAATTACCCGGGCCACCAACATTTACATAAACGTTGTTATTTGTAAAATTAAATGCACCAGTAGATGGATTAAAAATTTCTATTCCATTTGGAGAATTTCCAGAATCTGATTCTATATATTGACTAATAATTAATGTTGTTGTGTTTGGAGCAGCAGCGTTAACAGTTAGCGTTGCAGAGGCTACATCGCTAACACAAGAGTTCGCATTACCAATAACAACATAATAATCTGTATTATCTAAATTGCTTACAATTTCAATTTCTAGAGCAGCTGTGTTTGCTCCAGCGTAAATACCTTGATCAATAATAGCTTGGCCACCATTATCAGGATCTCCCTCATACCATTGATAGGTAATATTAGCGCTATCATTATCAACACTTCCATAAACAGGAGTTCCACTGTTGTAAGAGGTTGCTGTGGATGAAGTTGCAGAAACCATAAAGGAAGCTGTTGCATCTTCACTGACGCTTATATTTGATGGGGCAGTAGTAATTTCTACTTTTTGTGCTATGATTTCATTTCCAGTTACGCCGTTATAACCTCCAGAACCTCCTGTAACTTGTCCATTAGAATTATCAATCCCAGTTCCGTCTAAAATACCATCACCATTTGCATCAATTCCTCCGGATTCTTTTACATCTAAACAACCATCGTTATCAGCATCATTATCCAACGAATCTATAATTCCGTCTCCATCTGTATCTGTGTTTGCACCGTTTGTTTGTTCATTAGTATCTAATATCCCGTCATTATCATTATCTAAATCACAACTATCTGAGACACCATCGCTATCAGCATCAGGATTTCCAGAAGCAACTGCATCACAAGGATCAGCAATTAAAGTTGCACTTGCTGTTTCTTCTAATATGCTAATATCTAAATGTGTAAGCTTAATGTAATAAACATTTCCGTATAAACCGTCCGGAGTATTTATAGTTAATGTTGCCGTATCTACATTTGAATAAATGGCAGAATTTGTTAGTGCTGTTCCCCCATTATCAGGGTCTCCTAAATACCATTGGTAAACAATTCTATTAGTTGCATTTCCAGGTGTGTCATACACAGGTACACCATCTAAATAATTAGTTGCTTGGTCGGCTGAGGCTACAACGGTAAAAGATGCGGAATCACCAAAGCCTACAGTTTGATCTGAAGGTGGCGTATCTACATTCATTCTGTGTGCTTGTGCTTCAGTACCACCACTACCTCCGGAATAGCCACCAGTACCACCTGTTACTATCCCATCAGCATCAACCCCTGTGCCATCTAACATTCCATCACCATCATCATCAACACCACCAGCCTCTATTACATCGTAGTAACCATCTGCATCTGAATCTAAATCTTGCGAATTGGGCGTACCATCGTCATCAGTATCCAAGCAAACTTGATTTCCTGATAAATCTACACTCAAAACTTTTGCGCCATCATTTGTACCTGAAGCAGGTCCATTAGAAAAGAAAGTAGCAGATAATCCATTTCTTAGTTCCATTTTGTAAATGACTCCAGAACTATTATTACTCATATAAAAATTACCATCTAATGTGGTGTAAATAGCACCATAACTTCCGTTTGGTAAGTTTGCAATATCACCAACAAGAGTAACAGTTTCATTTGTGGTGTCTACTTTATAAAGATCGTTAGTACCACTAGGGATACCATACAAGGCACCATCAGAAGTGTTATAACCTAAATCAATTACATTTTTTCCCATTCCAGCAAATGAAGCTACTTGTGTTTTGTAAGTAGGTGAATTTGGATTTCCATCAAAAACTTGGACGAGCGTTTTTGTAACAGTTACATATTGTTTTTTAATCGGATCATAGGCTCCTGACACAGCTGTATCATCAATATCAATGGTTTCAACTATATTGAAAGAATATGGATCTATTAAAACTACCTTATTTACATTTTTATGAATTGCCCAAAAATAACCGTCATCCTCATTTACGGCAACCCCATTAATGTAGTAATCTAATGTTTGCGTTGCTTCCGAAGTACCATCTAGAATATCTACTAAAATTACCGTTGTAGGATTTCCCTGAAATAAATACCCTTTTTCTGCATTTGGAAAACCAGAAACGGAGTTGGCACAGGCTTCATCTTCGTCTAAAATACCATCATTATCATCATCTAAATCACATATATTATTTATTCCATCTCCATCTGTATCATTTAAAGTGGGTGTTCCAACTATTGCTCCATCTGAGCAAGGGCTAACGTCTGATGTAACTAAAAATGTAACATCATCAGAAGTTGAAGCACATGAACCATCTGTAGGAATTGTATACCTAATTGTTACGGAAGTGTCTAAACTTACATCGGCTGGAGTGTACACATCGCCGGTAATAGAACCTCCTCCCGAAACAATACTCCAAGAACCATCTGAACCGCAGCTAGAAGGGCCTATGTGAGTTGTTCCATTATTATACAATGCACCTGTAAAACCAGTAGTATTTGTTTTCCAATAATTACCTCCATTATTTATTGTTACAGAGCCATAAATTGAAGTTGAGCCACAAACAATAATGTGTCCTTTGTTTCTAACAGTGATAGTTCCATAATATATACCATTGCCAATTATTTTCAATACTTCACCGTTTTTAACTACCCTTGCAACTTGAGGAATAAAGTCTATTGTGCTGACATTTATTGTAGTTGTTGCGGATGGTGGAATCTCTGAAGAATTTGTTAAATTCTTTGTTTCGTTTTCAGTAATTGCAGAAGTGGATGTAGTGTTATCTGCACTGTTACAACTATTAACTCTTGATGCGTTATTTTCTGTTTCGTAATTATTCGCAAAATTTTTGTTTTGGGAGGCTTCATTTTGAGGGATTGATTTTTCACTTAAAATCTCCTTTGTACCGGTCTCGAAGTTAAATGCACCAACATAATTAGATTCGTCGTTGACATAACTATTTAAAATAAAAGAGTCATTTGTTTGCTCATATGGATTTTCTTCTTGAAGTTGTGCATGTAAATTAAAAGCTATTAGATTTAAAATGGCAAACTGAAAAAGTATAGAGAACTTCATAAATACATAAATTTTAAGGTGATTAAACACAAATTAATTTCTTTTCTAATATTATCTTTGAATAATTTGGGAAGAAAAGAATTCTAATTCATTCTTAAATTTACTTTATAAATGAATCTTTTTTTGTGGCTATTAGCCAACTTAATAGTTTTATATAGATTAAGTCACTTAGAGGTTAGACAAATGGCATTTAACGAAAATTTAGGTTTTGACTTGAAGTTTTTTAAATTAAATAAAAAAACAATAGGCATCAAAATGGCTTCCATACTATTAAAATATAATTAGAATTTACTTCATTTAAGTCTCCAGCTATTCTAATTTCCAGTCAATAATCAACAAAAAGTGAAACGGGCTTATTAAAATTATATTTAATACCAAAAACGCCGGCTTCATATAATCAAATTTTTATTCGCAAAAACAATAATAGCATCGAAAACAACATAATAATTAAAACTATTTTCTAAATTCCAACCCCATTGATATGAACTAGTTACTATAATATTTGTGAAATCGTTAGCTAGGCCAAAATCCTTTTCTAATCGATTCTTTCTTCCTAATATTTTATGACATAAATATTTCTCAGGTTGAGCCATTTCCTTCATGAACACTTAAGCGAATTGTATTGCCGTTTTCTTCTTTTATATTTATGGAAATTAAAGTTGTAAGCTCTGAGTCTGGTATTACAAACTTGATTTAAATTGTTATTATATGACCAATCAAAAAAAGACAAATAATATTATTTAAAAGAAATGCAATAATTTAGTTTGATAACGATTAATTCAAAGTGAAATTCTGCTAAACTCTAATCAACTTTAATTCGGATTCCTTCTGAATGACTGCTAAACTCTGGTGCATACATAGATTGTATTGTTGCAATTCCGTTGCTGAAGTTTCCAGCATTATTGATTCTTACATCATACTCAAAAACATATGCCCCTTTTGATATTTTGTCAAAAAAGAAATTGGTTGCAGCATCTTTAGTGCTTTCATAATAGCCTAAATTATCTTGCCATTTGTATTTAGAAATAACATTTATAGGCTCAACTCCAGAAGCTCTCATATCTTTTAAATGTATGAATTCCATATTTCTATCAGCCCTTAACTCTATTCTAACTGTCATTAAATCTCCAACTTTTAAAGGTGTTTCTTTAGTGATTTCTTGCAATTCTTTTCCTTTTTCTGAATTTACTTTCTTAAAGAGTTTTTTATTCAGTTTTAGAGGAGATTTTGCAGAAGTAATTTTATCTAAATCTTCAAAATATTGCCAATATAAACCACCCCAAGCAACTCCTTTTTCTTTTTTACTAATGGTAATATTCGCCATTTCTGGTTTTATTTCGTAAGTATTCCAAGATTTTTTAAAATAACCAGTTCCAGCTTCTACCTTCATTTCTGGCATTTCTAATGGTTTTAATGCTTGATTTCCTACTTTAACAGCAACCATTTCTGAGCTTGAAATCCAATTAGATTCATTCAGTAATAAAGCATAAACAGCTTCAGATGTAGCTTTTGTAGTTTCCCAACTATTGGTTTGCTTATTTTTTAGCAACCATATTTTTAATTGATCTCTCGTTTCAGCATTATTCTCAATTTCAGTAAAAGCTTCAATCATCAAAGCTTGTGTTTCAATAGGAGCATCATAATAGTAATATCCAGTAGTATTGCTCTTCCAATACATTCCCAATTCCTCTGATGTGGTAGAATTCTCCTTTAGTGATTTTAATATATGATTTGTAGTTTCTTTTTTATCACTCCTAAAAAGAGATAAAGCAATTTGTCCTTTTGCATATAAATTGAAATTGTCCCAGTACTTTTCCGTTTGACTTTGATAATAGTTTACGGCACTTTTTAAATCATTATCCATAGAAATATCCTTATAAAAACTGCGCATGTATAAGTATTGAATGGTAAAATAATTCAAATTATTTTTTGATAAATACTCCAAATATGCTTTTTCTCCGTTATTTTTATTTTTGGCTTTCTTTTTGATTTTATCAGCATTTTGCAAGAGTTTATTATAGTTTTCTACCAGCTCTTTATCTAAAAAATGAACTGCTTTTTCAATCATTTTTTTAGTTGATTTGTCAAAATCTGAAGCTCCTAGTTTTTGCAAGTGTCCAAAACCAGTGGCTATGTATTGCGTAATAAAATTATTGGCATATCTACTTCCTTTAAACCAAGAAAATCCTCCAGAATATAGTTGCATATCTTTTAGTTTATCAATGGCTTTTGTTTGCTCGTTTTTCATCATATTTATATCAAATAACAGCGCAATTCTTTTCTTTTGTTCCGTTTCACTTTGTGCATCTCTTAGCCAAGGGGTTTCTTGAATAATCATCGATTTTAATTCTTGATTTTTCTCTAGATTTGATAATAAGGCATCTGAATTTCTCCAAGTATTAAAAACTTTCTCGATTTTAGGATTCGAATTTGCTACAAAACTTGCTAGCGTATTTGCATAATATTTAGAGAATGTTTGTTCTGCACATTCGTAAGGATATTCCATTAAATAAGGCAAAGCTTGAATGGCATACCAAACAGGATTAGAAGTGACTTCTAAAGTTAACTTATGATTTTTTAAAGTTGAAGATGACCCATCAATATCTTTTGATGCAGTATTTTTCAATTTATCAAGAGTAAACGTTTTTGTTTGATTGGAACGTACAAACATTGGTAATGTTTCTGTAACTAATATTCTATTGGTTAACACAGGCAAAACATTTTGTTCACCATCAGAAAAAGCACCTGCTTTTGCCACAATTTTGTACTCCACAACTTGTATATTTTTAGGAATTGATAAATTCCAAGAAACGTTTGTGTTTCCATCTTTATCCACATTAAAACTTTTGTTGGTATCTAAATTTTGTAGTTCCTCATTTATTTCTTTGCCTGAAATGGCGTCTGTCAGAATTAATTTTGCAATACCAGAAAGGCGGTTATTGGTTAAATTAGTAATTTTTGCAGATAAGGTAATAGTATCTTTTTCTCTTAAAAAACGCGGTGCATTTGGCACAACCATCAATTCTTTTTGAGTAACAATTTGTAAAGTTTTTGATGCCGATTTTAAATCTTTGGTGTGTGCTAATAATTGCAGTTTCCATCTAGTTAAAGCTTCTGGCATTGTAAAACTGAAACTTACTTTTCCTGTTTTATCAGTTTGTAACTGTGGATAAAAGAAAGCAGTTTCTTTAAAGTTTTTACGTGTTTTTACTTTAGAAAGCTCTTTATCTAATTTTTCCTGACCAGCTTTTGTAGTAATAATTACAACTCCATTTGCGCCTTTAGCACCATAAATAGCAATTGCAGATTCGTCTTTGAGAACAGACATTTCAATAATTTCATTGGTATCTAAATTTAAGGTATCAAAAGGAACACCATCTATAATATACAATAGGTTTTTATTGCCAGAAATAGTTGTATTACCTCTAATTCTTATAGTGTTATTATTTAAAAATCCATCAGCATTTCTTATTGCAATACCAGCAACTTTTTCTCTAAGTGTTTTTTCAGCATTTGCAAAAGATTCGTCTTTAGAAATACCATAACCAACAACTACAACTTCGTCTAATGTATTGGCGTCTTCCTTTAACTCAATATTTAAATTTGTTTGATTATCAATTAGATACTCCGTGTTGTAGTATCCTAAATAGCTAAAAACAAGAATGTCACCTTTTTTAATTTTTAGTGTATAGTTGCCATCAAAATCAGATTCTGTTCCAAAAGTTGTGCCTTTAATAGCGATTGAAACTCCAGGTAAAACTCCAGATGCATCACTAATAGTTCCGGTTATTGTGCCATCAAAAACTTTACGTGTACTATTAATTTTCTGTCTGATATTATTTACATATTGTTGATTTTTCCATCTGTTGTTTATGAAACTAAAACCAAACCAATTGTAAGCATTATTGTAAAATCTCGGATAATTATAGTAGTTTTTTTGATTGTTCCTTACTTTAAAATTAACATTTCCAAAACTATTGTAAGCATTGCTTTTTTGATAAGAATTGTAATTTCTTTTGTGAGTAATTGGGTTAAAATTCCAAGAATGTGATTTAAATTCATCTAAAGAAGCATCATACATTGAGGCTAATAATTCTGATGTAATTACATCATTTTTATCATTTTTAATGGTAAAACTCCATGTTTCTTGAGCACCAGGCTGTAACTTGTCTCTAAAAACATTTGTGGTAATTTCAATATTATTTTCTGTCTCAAAAGGAACATTTATGAATAAACTTCCACTTTTAAAAGCATTATAGTTCACAAAATGATATTTAATAGCAAAACCACCAAGATCTTTTTTAGTAATTGGTATTTCAATTGTTTTTGTCTCATTTTTTAATTTGATAATTCGAGTGTCCACAATTTTATGGTTCTTTTCAACTTGAATGGTTACAGAAATATTATTGGAAGCAGAACCAATTTGTAATTTTACGGCATCATTTATCTTGTAAAATGGTTTATCTGTTTGAATGCTAAACAATTTACTATCTGCAACCTTTTTTTCTTTTGAAGAGAAAAGCGTTACTCTTTTTTCATCTTTTACTGCTTGCCCAAATTTATCTTTACTTTCTAAGGTGATGAGGTATTTTCCTGAAATCCAATTGCTGGTGTTTTTTAAATTAATTTCTTTTGAATTGGCGGTATCGAAATTTTCACTGAAAATAAGATTACCTTTTTTCCAGTTCTTTTCATTAGTTTCTTCATTTGTGTAAGAATCATTAGGAAATAACTTTCTGAACTCTTTTTCTGAAATATCTTGAAAGTCTGGCGCATCCCAAGGTCTCTTTCTTAATGGATTTTTTGGGGCTTGTAATTTGTATACTTTTAGTATTCCTTTTGCCGAAACAAATTCATCATTCAGGTTATTGGTATGAATGGTAATCTTATGTTCTTTTAAATTTTTATCAATGTTATCATCCACAGTAATAGTGGCAATTAAGCTATGGTAACCCACTTTTACAATAGAGGTTGCAGAACGCGTTTCCCCATTAATATCTGTAACATCTGCAGTAATTTCATAATTAAAAATGGGTAAATTAGAGGTATCTATGGTTTCATCGGGCATTGCTTTAAAAACAATTCTGAATTCTCCTTTTTCATTGGTAATGGTTTCACCTTGAGTAATTTCTTGCGAACTTGAGGTAAACGTTGGTCTTCTCCAAAAATACCAACTTGGGTATTGTACTTTTCTACGAACCCTATAGACTACTTTTGCATCTGTAATATTTGCGCCTGAAAATGCTTTTGCAAAACCGTTTACATGTACAGAGTCATTAATTCTATACGTATCTGTAATATTTTTGATTTTTGTTTCAAATTTGGGTCTTTTGTATTCTTCTACTTGTATCGTTTTTGAACTGTTATAATCGAAATCAAAATCATTTTTATCATAAAATGTATTTTTGTGATCTTTATAAGTTTCATCAATTTCAATGGAATATTGCCCTGTTAAACCATTATTTGGGATGATAAATTGCCCTGCAACAGAACCAAATTCATTCAATTTTAAATCCAGTTCTTTTACATCTTGATTATTTACATCTACCAAGGTTACCGAAATGTATTCATCTTTTAAAACCTCGGATGTATCTCCTTGTTTTTTAATAACAATTGCTTTAAAATAGATAATTTGACCTGGTCTGTAAATACTTCTATCCGTAAAAATAAATGGTTTAATGATGATGTCTTCATCTCGATCATCTCTATAATTTCTTTTACTATAATCATATAAGTAATGATTACCAAAATCGGCAAAATCGTTTTTGGTTTTTGCCGTAATATTTACATTTCTAAATCTGTTTTTACTTTTAAATGAAGCAAATCCATTTTTATTTGTAATAAGTTTTTTATGGATATAGTCATCTTTGTATTTGCCATTACTTTGCAATTGGATTTCTGCATTTTGGATTGGTTTTCCGGTATTTCTATCTACTATTTGGTAATTATACTTGTCATTAAAAGTGTTTTCTACAAGAGTTAAATTGGTAACTTGAAAAGTGGTTGTACCATAAATAGATTGCTCATGTAAATCTTCTGTTTCTGAAGCTAACATTAAATACATTCCGTTTTCAAATTTCGGTACAATTACTTCTGTTTTATGTTGTAAATAATCACCTTCATTTCTCAATTGATGTTTCCAAGATTTGCTAATTTTTAAAGTCTTTATGAAGGCTTTTTTATCTTTAAAATCAGCTATTTTATTGAAATTCTTTACCTGTTTTTGATTGACTTTATATGCAGCAAAAAATAGACTTTCAACATTTTTATAGGTTACTAATATTCTCGAGTTTTTATCATTAGGAATATACTTTTCAGCTGTTATAGCCAATGTTTTTTGCTCAATTTGGGCTTTTAGAATGGTACATTTTTGCGCACCAAGACTCTTTGAAAACTTCTGAATAACAGTATTACAAATAGTTTGTGCTGCTTTGTTTTTAGATGCATTCTTATAATTCTTGGCAATTTCAAAAGCATATAAACCGCTTGCTTTGTGTGTTTTTAATTTTTTTTCTGATGACTTTAAAGTATTTAAAAGAATATCATTTTTGTCATCAAAAGTGGCCTTAGATTTCACAAACTCCAGTCGAGCTATATCTACATGAGCTAAAGCATCTTTATGATCTTTTTGAATATGGTGTTTTATTAATTTCTGATAAATTTTTAAAGCATTTAACTGCAAAGACAAACTGTCTTTAGATGTGATTTCTAAGGCTAAAAAAGTATTAAAATCGCTTAGATAAGCAGTTTCATTAATTGTAAATTTATACGCAGGTCTTGTTATTAATGTTTCTGAAGATTTATAAAATTGTAAAGCATTATTGGCTAAAAAATCATACAAAGTGGGGCTGTATGTTTTGGTTTCTTTTTGCAGAACTAAAATGTCTGAGAACTCTTTAATATTTGTATTTTTTAGTTTGTCTTCATTTTCTAAAGATGCTTTAAAATACACATGAATTTCGTTAAAAAGAGTTTCTAAATCCCAAGTCCTAAAATCTTCAGGATTTACTTTTGTGGCAGTTTTTGTTCTGTTGTAAAATTTGTATCTATTTTGATTAAAATATTGCCAGTATAAATTTGCCAATACATTTTGCATTATATTTTTTGAGGGTGATTCCTGATTGGCAATTTGTTTCTTGAAATTATTGATAACTTTTAGTTGTGCATTCTCCTCTAGAATTAAGCTGAATTTACTTTGGTAAAATAATGATTTTATAACTTGAGCAGCATTTTCCTCCTGCTCGCCTTTTTCATAAATTGCATGCACAATTGTTAAGGCAGATTTTGGTAAATTTTGGACTTCTAGTTTTTCAACTTTGTTCCAAAGCATATCAAAATCACTTTGAGCGTTTATAGTAAAAGAAGATAGTATGATAACAAATAAAGGTGCAAATTTTTTCATAATCCATAGATTTAAGAATACAAAGAAGGTTCAAATCGAGACTAAAAACAATCTAAAATTAGCGAACAGCACTTTTTAGTACGTTAACACTATTTTTAGTTGAGTTTTGTTTAAATATAATCAATATTGTAACAAGCTTTTGTATTTTTACTTTTTAAATTTTTGTTGATGAATATACATTTTATAGCCATTGGGGGAAGTGCCATGCACAATTTGGCAATAGCTTTACACCAAAAAGGATACCAAGTTTTTGGTAGTGACGATACCATTCACGATCCGTCTAAATCTCGTTTAGCAAAATATGGTTTGTTGCCAGCAGAATTTGGTTGGTTTCCAGAAAAGATTTCATCAGATTTAGATGTGATTATTTTAGGCATGCATGCAAAAAAGGACAATCCCGAATTGTTGAAAGCACAAGAATTGGGTTTAAAAATATATTCATATCCAGAGTTTTTATATGAACAATGTAAAAATAAAACAAGAGTGGTAATTGGAGGTTCTCACGGTAAAACAACCATAACTTCTATGATTTTGCATGTATTAAATTACCACGATAGAGAAGTAGATTACATGGTTGGTGCGCAGCTAGATGGTTTTGAAACAATGGTGCACCTTACCAATGATAACGATTTTATGGTTTTAGAAGGTGATGAATATTTGAGTTCACCTATAGATATGCGTCCTAAATTTCATTTATACAAACCAAATATTGCTTTGTTGAGTGGCATTGCTTGGGATCATATCAATGTTTTTCCAACTTTCGAAAATTACAAAGCACAGTTTCAGATTTTTACAGATTCTATGATTAATGGAGGAAGTATGGTATATAATGTAGAAGATGAAAATGTAAAGGATGTTGTTGAGTCTTCGGAAAATCATATAAAAAAATATCCTTACGAAACCCCGAGTTATTTTATTGATAATGGCACGACTTATTTAGAAACTACAGAAGGAGATTTACCCTTAGAAATTTTTGGAAAGCACAATTTACAGAATCTGGCAGGAGCAAAGTGGATTTGCCAGCATATGGGAATTGATGAAGATGATTTTTACGAAGCAATAGCCAGCTTTAGTGGAGCGAGTAAACGTTTAGAAAAGATTGCTGAAAACGATACAACCGTAATTTTTAAAGATTTTGCACACAGCCCAAGTAAAGTTGCAGCCACTACAAAAGCTGTTAAAGAACAATATGCAAACAGAACCGTTTTGGCATGTTTGGAGTTACATACTTATTCCAGTTTAAATGCTGAGTTTTTAGCTGAATATAAAGGCGCATTAGATAAAGCGGATAAGGCTGTTGTATTCTATTCGCCTCATGCCGTAAAAATTAAACAGTTAGAGGAAGTTACACACAACCAAATAGCCCAAGCCTTTGAAAGAGATGACTTGATTATTTATACAAATCCTAACGAATTTAAAGACTTTTTGTTTAGCGAAAATTTAAAGAATACAGCAACTGTTTTAATGAGTTCTGGTAATTATGGTGGCTTAGATTTTGATGAGGTGAAAGCTTTGGTTTAAATAGTGCCTTTTTCAAAAATTTCAGCAACTTTAGCAATCATTTTTTCGTTTTCAGAATAAATTAATTGGTAGCAATTTAATCCACCAAACCAATCTAGAAATACTTGTGCGTTTTCCATTTTAGGCGATAACCAAGAATCAGGGATCAATTGTAAGAATGCTTCCAGTTTATCAATTGTTTTACAAATAAGAGGACTATCTTTTTCATACTTTATAAAAACCAAATCATGGCAAGGCAAATGCGTAAAAAAGTTGGTGTTATTTGGTTTTAAATAACGCACAATTTTGTTTAATCTTTTAAAATGATACTCTGCACTTGTTTTTAATTCTGGATAAATGGGTAATAGTGTTTCTAAACTATTTTTTTTGATTGATATGGCTGCAGGAAAACTATAAACTTCTTGTTTCTCAGCATCCATAGGCACAAAATCATCGGCTAAGCAAGTAAAGCCACTGGCTTGTAAAAGTGCTAAAGAGGTACTTTTTCCGTTACCAGAATCACCTAAAAACAACATTGATTTTTTACCATTACTGATGGCAGATGCATGAAAAACACCCAGCCATTCATCCTCTTCTTTTTGATGAATTTTCTGAATCAATTCCATAGAAAATTTACCTTGAAAATAATGCACATCATTATAACTCCAAGATCCAATACAATTTTGATTAACAAACAAAAAGATGAAATTGTTATGTATAAATACCTCAAATTCGTTTTGATAAGTTGCCACGGCATCAATAACTAAATGTGCAAATTTAGGGTGAATATAGGATAGTTCATTTTCACTTAAATAGGAAACTTTAAAAACAACATCATTTATTTTATAGAATTTGATAAAGGCATAAACCTCTGGCTTTTTCACATCTCTATAATCATTAATAATGTGTTCCTTTTTTTGTTGATTAGGATCGTAAACCTCTTTCTTAAGATGTAAAATAAAATCTTCTGCTTTTTCTAATGGTACATTAATCTTTTTAGACAAACTAATGGCAATATTTTTTACTGTAATTCCTTTGCTTAACCTTTTAAGGATGTCTGCAGTGGTATTTTCTAACACCAAATATTCATTACTATTTTTAAACCAAGTAATGGTTTTATCTTCTACAACTTTATATATCGCATTCAGTGATTCCATATAATAAAAGTACTTATTTAAAATGTATTACAAACAAAAAACGCCTCAAAAAATGACGTGTTTTTATTTGTATCATATGGTAAGTCGTTCCACCTTTTTTATTGCCATGATAACAAATCTATGTATTTAGATTTGTTGCATTAAGTTATTGAGTACAATAAACTACGGCAGTACTTTGTGCACACTTTTCGGTTTTGCACTATAAGATTATAACAACCAACCTTACTATTAATTCAAATGCTTTTTGCCAGTTTTAAAGTCTTTTACAATAACCGCTCTGTCATATTCTTCTCCTAAAGCGGTATAAGCAATATATGTTAGCTTATTGTCTTTTACGCTGATAACTTGATAAAACTGTGTTTGTTCCGCAGATGTGTCGGATTGATAGCCATCAGCAGCATAGGTTTTCATTTGCTCTCTATCTAATTGATATTGCTTTGGGCCACTAACAGAGGTTACATAAACTGTGTGTATGTCTCCACTATTGTCAATATCTGAAGAACGCACAGGTACATGTCCTCTGGCATAGGTATGATCGTGGCCATTAAGAACTAAATCTACATTGTATTTGTCAAATAACGGTTTCCAATATTGTCTAGCAAACTGGAAATCTCTTCCTGTGGCTGGTGAAAAAACAGAATGATGGCAGGTTATTATATTCCATTTTGCCTTTGAATTCTTTAATTTTTCTTCAATGTATTTTGTTTGTTCTTCTAGTTGATCATTGGAATTTAACACAATAATTCGGATGTCTTGATAATCTACAGTGTAAACAGTTTCATGAATTTGAGGTGGTAACTCTTTTTCAATAGGTAGTGTAAATTGAGGTCTCCATTGAATAGAAAGTTGTCTTGGAGTTCCATTTTCAAGGGGAAAAAACTCATGGTTTCCAACTACTGGAATGGCAGTCCATTGGCTATGGATAAAACTACCCGCTTTATACCACTCCGCCCATTCGGAGTCTGTGTGTGAATGGTTTATGAGGTCTCCTGCGTGGATTACAAAAGAAGCGTTGGGTGCTGTTTGATATGCCATACGAATAACACGAGACCAATGAGAAAGTACATCATTTTGTGCATCACCAAAATATACGAATTCGGTAGGCGCATAACCTGTTTTAGCTGTACGAAATTGAATCCATTCCGACCAATGCTCTTTACCATCTCCAACACGATAAACATAAAGTGTATGAGGTTTAAGGTTATTGAAAATTACACTATGATAGTGTACTTGAAGCGGGGCATTTCCTTTGTATAAACCTAAATCAAATTCTTCTGTTATTGCATTAAAAGTTATCGCGCTATTTTCAAATTTTGAATTAACCGTGGCCTCCGCTATTTGAGCTACTGCTTTTACTACAGTGGTATCAGTACGCCAAGTAATGGCTCTATTTGTGGCAGGGTCTCCATGAAATGTAAGCATTAAGCGGTCGGGGTCTTTACTTGGAATTTCCCAATGATGCAAACCTTCTAAGGTATGAGAATGATGTTGAGCTATAAGAGCGTTACTTATAAGGCATGCAATACATACAAGGTATAGGGGGAAATGGTTTTTAAAAAGCATAGATGAATTTTAGATTGAATATCGTCTTTTTTGTATTGAAATAGTGATGTAAAAATAAAAAGTATTTTAACATGAACAACAAATATTTTCGGCATTGTATAACATTTCAAATTGTCATATACTTACTGTGAAAACAGCATATATGCTAACAAAAAAGTAAAAAATGTAATGTTTTAAGATAGTATTAGCCTAAATATTTTAGAAAAAGAGAAAAATAAGTACCACAAGGTTTCTTTAAGTTACTCAGCGCAATTAAAATCCTTTTATGGCAGCAGTAATCTTGTTTTATCCGATAATTTGAAAATTAGACGATTCAATTTATAGCCTAGGATAAAGATATCAAACAAATACACATTCTAAAGGCTTTTGTAATTGAGTTTATTTAGTATCTATTTTGCACTGTTTCCATAAAATAAAAGTACTTATGTAAAATGGATTACAAACAAAAAACGCCTCATATTTTGAGGCGTTTTTGCAATTATAATTTAAGTTTAAAACCCAGTTCCAGGATCAGTAGGAACAGAATTGGCTTGTGCTTTCTGAGGATTTAAAATTAGATACGTACCTAACGCAGTTAGAGCGGTATATTTACCGTAGTTACCTATCTTTTTTATTGCTTCTTTACGAGTAATTTCTTCTTTAGGGTTGTTGTTATTATTTTTCATAATATCGTTACGTTTAAGTTGTATAAGTTAGTCTAAAGTTATCTTTTGGTTCAATTGGCCAGTTGCTGTTTTTAACTGCACAATATAAATGCCTGCAGATACATTGGGTAAAGTAATGTCTTTAGCACCATTAGACGTAAAAGTAGTCTGTAAAACCTGTTTTCCTAAAATATTAAATAATTTTATGCTGGCTTTACCTTGAGGTAAACCAACTATTCTTAATGTTGAAGCATTGGATGTATACATGCTAATATTTTCCATTTGCACTTCATCAATATTTAGAGCACTAGCTTTAGTATGTAAATAAAAACGCCCAACGCCATCTAATTTTTCAGTTAATGCAACGGTATATGCACTATTAGCTTCATCTAATCTGGTAAACGTATTTGTGAATCTATCTTCTAAAAATACTTTTAACCCGCTAGGTAAATTTAAGGCTTCTGCTGTAAATGTAATTTCTTTACCAGCATCTGCGATCAATCCAATTGGGATTACCATATTTTCGTGGCCTGAATTTGGTAGAGATTGTACTTGGTATTTTTCTCCTTGATCATTACTAACCAAATGAGAATACAAAGCAAAAGAATGAGAAACCCCTCCAAAAAGTTTTCCATCATATCCAGGGTCATAATTAACTGAGGTGCCTTCTATGTAATATAGTTTTGCGGATCTATTATTTGAACCATCTGATAAGAATAAGTTAATTTTAGATAAATTTCCGCTATTTTTTTGAAACGTATCAGTTCCTTGATGCGAAACATCAGAAATTTCAAAAGTTACGTTACCAGCTGAAGAAGCTTCAACAAAGAAACCTTGCCCTGGAGCAATCTCAAAATTTTGATTTTCAGAATCTATAATATTATTTAATCTAGCAGTGTAGGAACTACCATTCCAGGTGTGAAAAGTATCACCTATAACAGCACTATTAGTTGTGTAGAATGTGCCTAAGGTAATAAAACCAGTAAAAGGATTACCAATTAAATTAAAATTATTTTCACCCTGAGTTACGGCAAAATTTTGATTTGAAGTGTATATTCCAGAACCAATAAATTCAATATCACCAGAGCCTGATCTAATTACACCGTATCCTCTTCCAACTGCAAAAGAAGTATCATCATTAGCAGCCATATACCTCCAATAACCAGTAGCGCTATCACCTGTTGCAGCACCATCAGAGTCAGTGTCTGAAGATGAGTTGTCATACCAACTAATACCTCTATTATCTGTATCTTGAGAACTAGAAGGTATTGAATTTGCAGTAACCCAATCATTATTATAATTTTCTCCATTTACAGGAGAAGACATTAAATACCATTGAGAACCACTTGCTAAATTTCTAGAGTAGGTTGCGTTATTAGTTACAGTAAAACTTGCATTTGTAGCAACTAGAGTTGCCCCAGAAGCTATGGTTAATGAATTAACAGTTTCGGCTGTTGTTACTGTAGGGTAGTTTGTAAGACCAGTAGGTATGGTTACGTCTGTGGTTGCAGCAGGAACACCATTATTCCAGTTACCGGCGGTTGCCCAATCTGTATCTGTATTTCCTGTCCATGCACTAAAGGGATTAAAATTTAGTGTTATATCATCTATAGCGAACTCGTCTTGACTTCCAGAACCTCCAACATTATCACTAGCCCAACGCAAATAAAAATATTCACCATCTGCAATTGAAAGACCAGAAACATTTGTAGATCGGTTATTTGATATCCAACTTGGAGAGCCATCTTGTGTTTCTGTTGAAGTAAAATCTAAACTACCAACAGGAGTGTAAGTCACGTCATCGATACTATATTCAAAATTTAGAGTGTTATATCTATTTTCATTGTTTAATACGTAAATAATGTAAGACAGATAAATATCTGTTATAGTTGCACCTGTTTGGTTTTGAGTTCTTAAAGTAATGGTTCCAGGTGTAAAATCATTACCCGTTGGTTGAAATACTAATGCGTTATTATTTG
>ENA-OSET01000693-OSET01000693.1-sediment-metagenome-genome-assembly--contig:-NODE-693-length-36899-cov-3.487154_pt1 | contig 36899 bp, 35 predicted proteins | sample MGYA00237882_ERZ534229 | MGnify/ENA primary metagenome ERZ534229 (study PRJEB26408, sample SAMN06266212) | sediment metagenome | isolation source: Hudson Canyon methane seep mesocosm | place: USA:Hudson... | reverse complement strand
AGAGGCAGGACGGGAGCGGATCTCCGGCGTCCCGGGCGGCGACCATGGTCGCCAGTGTCGCGCCACCGCCGGCCGAGTCCCCCGCAACCACCAGTGATGCCTGGTCGACGTCCTCGAGGAGGGCCCGGTAGGCCGCGGTGCAGTCTTCGATCGCCGCCGGGTAGGGGTGTTCGGGGGCCAGGCGGTAGTCGACCACGGTGGCCGTCGCACCCAGGCGCATGACGATCTGGGATACCAGACCGAGGTGGCTGGACGGCGAGCCCATGTTGTAGGCGCCGCCATGCAGGTAGAGGATGTGGACACCCGAGGGCTCCGACCTGGCCGTGACCCGCAGGGCGGGAATCCCTCCGACGGTGACCTCCGACCAGTCGGCCACGTTGCGTCTCGTGAACCGCCCGAACCTCTCGAGGCCAGTACGCATCTTCTCGAGGGAGTTGTCCGGCCCGAGGACGAACCATCGCAGGGTCGGACTTAGGAGCCTGGATCGAATGCTCATGGGATCCTCCCTTGGATCTCAACCGCCGGACAACCCTAACCACGATGGTTTCCGGGCACGGGTGTCGGGTCCGGATGCGCTCACACAGGAAGACACGGGTGCAGGTCCGGTGGCGTTGCCGCTGGGGCGTCCTGCCGTACCGGCCCCGTACCCGTCAGGGAGCGCGCAGGATCCGGGTCTTGCCGAAGATGCTGCCGAATACGACCCGACCCTCCTCGTCCAGGTGGACGCCGCCTCCGAGGGTGTTGAACCTGGAATCGCCGAGTACCCAGTGCCCACGGGACCCACCGGTCGACCAGTCCAGCGCCTCGATGGTCCAGAGGCCCTCGCGCGTGCCGCATGTATAGACAGTGTCGGAGCCTTGGCTGACGTACGGAACCGAGTTGGGCGAGCTCACCGTGGTGTTCACCCAGGCCTCCCGGAACTTCCGGGCCTCCGGGTCCCACTCGTACTTGTGCAGGCCGAACGGCGTGTACCGCCCGTGGTGGCCCAGGAAGAAGCACAACAGTCGCGCTCCGCGGACCGGCAGCCAGTCGGGTCGGGAGCCGGGCTCGTTGTTGACCGTCATGGCTCCGTACCCGGACACGGTGATCGACTGCTCGGTCTGGATGGCCGGCAGGTTCGGGTCGCCCATGTTGGCCGGGCCGAGTCCGGCGATCCGCCTTGATGGAGCGCCGGGCAGCTGCTCCCAGTCTGTGGGAATCTGGTCGCGCCAGAACAGCGTGATGTTCACCACGTCGTCGCCGTCGCCGATCACTACGAATCGGTCCTCTTCGGGGCCGAAGCCCATCAGCGACGGTGTGGTGCCCGAGCCGCTGCCGGTCCCGTTGCGGTATGGAGCACTCCACGCTCCGTCGGCCTCGTTCAGGGAGAACCCCTCCCCTGTCCAGACCACACGGTGCGTGTGGTCCACCGAGCTGGCATAGACCCCTCCAGAGTCGTCGCAGCAGAGGCTGGTCCGGACCCAGCCGTAGCCGGTGTTGCCCCGCTCCGCTTCCATCCGGGCGCAGTGCTCGGCCGCCTCCTCTGCGGCGCCGGGAATTCGGATGGCCACGTGGTCGGAAAAGTCCCGGGCCAGACTGACGAGCCAGCCGTGGTCAGTCGAAAGCACGAGGCGGCCATCGGGGGTCATGTTCACCCCAACGAAGAATCCCTCGATCTCGGCTGGCTTCTCCCAACGGGCCACCTCGACAATGGCCGAACTGCGCTCCGTCGGGTCCGCCTCGGCGTAGGCGACGGCACATGTCTTCCTGCCCAGGAACAGGGTGTGGTCGACGTCCAGCAGGGCGTAGACGCCGTCCAGTCCAGTCATGAAGCGGCTGGCCAGGTCCACGGCATGGCCGATGGCCTCGTCCCCGGAGATGTCGTCCAGCCCGGCGACACCCGCCTCCCAATCCGCCCTCGTGGACGGCTCCCCGCCTCCGACGTCGAGGGTGGATAGCACCTCGAGGGTGTCGTAGTCCAACTTCACCAACCGCTCGCGACCATTGCTCCAGATCACCCGCCGACCGTCGGGGTACTCCCCAGAGATGAGGCCACCGAAGTGTCCTGGGCCCAGCCATGTGTATTGCACATCGGCGGTACCAAGAGTCTCCCCGCGGTGTGGGCCGCCGGACGGCAACGCTCCGGTGATGGATGTGCAGTCCTGCTGGTCGCAGCGACCGTGTGCTATCGGGTTCTGGCTGACGGCCAGGAACGGGTTGCGGTAGCCGACCGTCACGCGATGGCGTCCCTGCCGCCGTCCCCGTCCCCATCGGCGGCACTCGTGCAGTGGGCCTCCATCGGGCCACCAGTCAGGTGGACCCGCTCGACCACCCGCTGGCCTTCGAAGTCGAACAGGGCATAGTGCTGTGTGCTGCGGTTGTCCCAGGCCACCACATCGCCCTCAGTCCAGCTGTGCCGGTAGGTGAACTCCGGTCGGGTCACGTGTCGCAGCAGGAACGAGAGGATGGCCTGCCCCTCCTCGGGCGGCAGGTTCATTATCCCTCGGGTGAAGATGTCGTTTACGAAGAGGATCGGGTGTCCCGTCTCCGGATGGGCCACCACCACCGGATGCACCGCCTTGGCGTCCGGCCCCTGCTCATGAAGCGCCTTGCGCCTCTCCAACAACGCCTTCATGCCGTTGGAGAGGTCCTCGTAGGCGGCGCAGCAGTTCGTCCACATCGTGTCGCCACCCGTTCCGGGCGAGGTGCGCATGCAGAGCACGGCGGCGCTGGGGATCACGTCCCTGAAGGTGCCGTCTGTGTGCCACTTGTCGGCCTTGTAGCCACCGGCGCTGTCGAAGCGGCAGATGATCGGGTGGTCGGGGTGCTTAGGCAGGTGCTCCTCCGGTTGGATCGGATCGCCGAATGCACTGGCCAGGGCGATGTGTTGCTCCGGCGTCGGATGCAACCCCCGCATGACCACCACGTGGTGGTCGAGCATCGCGCGGTGGACCTCCCGGCGGGCGGCCCCATCCTCCAGGAGGACCACGAGGTCGGCATCCAGCACCTCGACGCCGATGCGGCCCGAGAGTGGCCGGAGCCGAATCGAGGTGGTGGTGCTGACGGTGATGTCCGCACCGCTGGTCAAGTGCCTACCTCCACAGGTTCCGTCATGTTCCGATCGGCGCGGTGCTTCCACCAGGCGCTCGAGGCGATTCCCTGCAGGCTCTCAAATCCCTGCATGAGGTCACGCACGGCGCTGAGTCCCGCCGCTGCGTCCACCTCGGTGAAGACCATGCGGTAGGTCTCCACGAGGTCCTCGAACTGGGCGTCGTGTGCAGCGGTGCCGGCAGCAGTCAGGGTGACCAGGCGACCACGCCCATCGGCCGGGTTGGGTAGGCGACGGATCCAGCCGCGCTGCTCCAGCCGACGCAGTGTTGCGGTGAGGCCGCCCGAGGTCTGGACGATCCACTCGCCGATGAAGGTGGGGCTGACGGCCTGCGTGTCGTGGTTCGCCAGCAGCATCAGGACTGCCGCCTCCGCCGATGTGCAGTGATGCCGGCGGTGGTGATCAGCCAGGAACTGCTCGTTCAGACGGCCGAGGCGGGTCAGGAGGAGCCCGAGGGTCGCCGTTGCCATGGCCCGAGGATATCTCGATACTATCTTGCTGGCAAGGTATATGGAATGGACAACGTCATCGTCCTGATTCCACTCGCCAGGGCAGCCCCCATTACGGTCGAGGCGTACTCCCGACATAACCAAACCCAGGAGGTCCAAGATGCCCTTCGCCGACGTGAACAGCCAGAACATCCACTACCAGGACACCGGAGGCGACGGGCCGGCCATCCTGCTCAGCCACGGGTTCGGAATGGGACATGAGATGTGGGTCCACCAGATCGAACCCCTGACCGGTGCCGGATGGCGGGTCATCACCTACGACGAGCGTGGTTGGGGCCAGACGACCCACACGGAGCCTTTCAACTATTGGGGCTTGGCCGCCGACGTACTCGGCCTGATGGACCACCTGGGCATCCATCGGGCCGTCCTCGGAGGCATGTCACAGGGCGGCTTCCTCTCCATGAGGGCCGCCCTCACCGCCCCGGACCGGGTGCGGGCCATGGTCCTCGTCGACACCGAGGCCGAGGCTCTGTCCGATGAGGACCGTGCACAGTTCCAGGCGCTGTTCGACGCCGCTACCGCCATTGGCCTCACCGGTGAGGTCGGGGACGCCCTCGAGATGACCCTCTTCGCTCCCGGCTACGCCGACGCCCGCTACTGGAGGGGCAAGTGGACAGCCAAGCCGATCGCCGCATGGCTGGGCGCCAAGGAATGCCTCTTTGAGCGTGACGACATCCTTGACCGCCTCAGTGAGATCACGTGCCCGAGCATCGTCTTCCACGGCGATGCCGACATGGCCATCCCCCTGGAACGGGGGAAGCGGGTCTCCGACACGCTGGCAGGACCCTCAGCGTTCGTGGTCGTGCCCGGCGCCGGGCATTCTTCAAATCTCGAGGCACCCGATCTGGTCAACCCGGCCATGCTGGAGTTCCTTGCCGGCCTGGACTGACCAGCACCCGTTCCCACTCGTGCTCCCGGCTGGCCCGTTCCTACTGGTGTCCGTTGACACCGAGGCCGAAGCGGGACCGGACCGACCTCAGGTGCCGAGAACCGGCTTGAACCCAGTGATGGTGACGCGCTCGAACAGGCCCACAACGGCGTAGGGGTCACTGGCAGCGAACTCCTCGGCCGCCTTTCGGGTATCGACCTCCAGGACTATGAGCGACCCGCACATGGCGCCGTCGTCGTCCAGCAGCGGCCCGCCGTAGAGGACGTTGAACCCCCCGACGTAGGCCAGGTGCTCAGACCTGGTGCGGGTCCGGAGGTCACCGGCATCGCTCCGGTCCAGGGCGTGGATCACGTACGGCATTGTCGGCTCCCGTTGTAGCGGTTTAGGAAATGGCACAGGTGACGGCTCACTCAGCCGCCCGATCCCGCGATAGTGCCTACAGGGTGGCCAGGTCGAAGCCTGCCAGCTGTTTGTAGGCGTTCGCCTCGCGCTCCAGATCGCCGGTGGCACCCTGCAGGTACAGCAAGCGTAGATCGGCCTCGGCCAGTGGCAGATCGCCCGCCACAAACCGGAACCTAGACCCGGTCGTGAGCCGCTCAGTCACGCGTCGGAGGATCCGACGTCTCGCCAACCACCAGGACCAACCAGAGTACGCCGAGGGCCATAACCGCGGCCAGGGCGACGGCCGCCCACGCCAGACCGGCCGACGCGGCCACCAGGCCTACGAGGAGGGGCCCCAGCATCCGTCCACTGTCCGTGGCCACCGTGGCCACCGACAGGAACGACGCCGTGCCCTCGGCAGGCGACACGTCGCTTTGCAGGGTGAACAGCGAGCCCGAACTGAGCCCGTTGCCGACCCCCATGACCAGCCCGGCCAACAGCACGCTGGTCGTGGTGTCCGCCGACGCCAGGAGTAGCAGGCCGACGGCCAGCAGTCCGTATGCCGGAACCATCGCCGACAGGCGCCCCAGACGGTCCATCACGTATCCCGACACCGGAAAGAGGAGCAGGTCCGCGGCATAGCCGGCCGCCACGAGCACCCCGATCGCCGACGGGCGAAGGTCCAGGGACACCCCTACCAGTGGCAGCAGGACCATGCGCCCCTCCCGGGTCGCCATCGCTAGTGCCCCGAACACACCCACCCGGACCAACTGTCGGTGGTGGCGGCGGACCACCGCTGCCAGTCCAGGGCCACCGCTGCCAGTCGGTGCAACCTCCCGCTCGGGCCGACGTGCCGTCGGTATGACGGCCGGAAGGCCGATGGCTGCTGCCAGGCCAGCAGCGGCGAAGGTCCAGCGGCCACCCACCGTCTCGACCAGTACCCCACCGGTAGCGGTGCCCACCATTACCGACAGGCGCATGGACCCACCCATCATGGACATGGCCCGGCCCCTCAAATAGATGGGAACCCGGCGCGTCAGGTCGGTATGGCGGGAGAGCATCACCCCGATTGACCCCATACCGAACGCCAGGTGCCCGAGCCCTAGCACCATGACGTGTGCGACCAGGGCCATGGTGGTTGAGGCCGCGACCATCAGGATGAGGGACCCTGTCGCCACCCGCGCAGGGCCCAGACGATCCACCAGATAGCCGGCCAGGAGTGCGCCACCGGCCGCCCCAGCAGCGCCGGCGCCGGCAACGATGCTGGTCACCACATACCCGTACCCCCCGGAGAGCAGCCAAATCGGAATGGCAACTAGCAGGGTGCTCATCGCGAGGCTGGACGCCATCCACGGGGCGTAGATGGGCCAGACATGGGGCGAGAGCGATCGGAAGCCCATCCGGGCTGAGGCTAGGCGCGGGCCCCCCGTGTCTGTCACAAAGCGGTGCGGCACTACTCACATGCCAGCCACCTAGGTAGAGAGCGTCGTCTCTGGTCCCAACCCCTCGGGCCAGCGGCACTGGAGGTTGAAGGGCGGCTAGAGGACATCGTCTCAGCGGTGACTTTCGGTGAGGGATCGTCGGCGTCTCGGCCTAGACATCTGATCCTCATGCCCACCTTTTCCCAGCACCGCCGCGGCCCGTAACGTTCCTACAGCCGGCCTGCACTGGTCGGGTCGGCGCTGAACTACTAGGAGGTCACGGTGTCAGGACTCGAACTGCTGGTAGACGGCCTCGACTTCGGGGAGGGGCCACGGTGGCATGACGGTCGCCTCTGGTACAGCGACTTCTACCAGCACAATGTCTACGCCGTATCCCCCGGCGGAGCACGCGAGAGCATTCTGGACTTGGGTTCGGAACAGCCGTCAGGCCTCGGCTGGATGCCGGACGGCAGCCTGCTCGTGGTCGCCATGACGGCACGCCGAGTGCTACGGGTGGCCGACGGCGAGGTGTCGATCCACGCCGACCTCTCCGAGATCGCCACCTGGCACTGCAACGACATGGTGGTGGCCGCCGACGGAACGGCCTACGTGGGCAACTTCGGCTGGGACATCGAACACGACCGCGGGCATCCCCAGGCCGCCACCCTCGCCGTCGTCCGGCCGGACGGATCCGTCCAGGCCGGGCCGGGCGACCTGCTCTTTCCGAACGGCTCGGTGATCACACCCGATGGCTCCACTCTCGTCATCGCCGAGACCTTCGGAGGCAGGTTCTCCGCATTCCCACTTGATTCCGAGGGGTACCCCGGTGAAGGCCGCGAGTGGGCACCGGTGCCTGGTACAGCTCCCGACGGCTGCACCCTGGACTCCGCTGGGGGCATCTGGTTCGCCGACGCTGCCGGCTCGGGTGTGGTCCGCGTGCTCGAGGGAGGCACCATCACCGACCGTCTGCCCACGCCCCAACCGGCCTACGCCTGCATGCTGGGAGGCGACGACGGTCGGACCCTGTTCATCCTCACCGCACCGGGTGCAGGAGCCGACCGGGCCGGCACCGGTGAGGGCTGTATCTGGACCACAACCGTCGAGCAGGCCGGAGCCGGCCTCCCATGACCCGCAGCATCACGATTTCGCCCATCACCCCGATCCTGGGTGCCGAGGTGCACGGAGTTGACCTGTCCGATGGGATTGATGACGCCACGTTCGCCATCCTCCACGGGGCGTTCCTTGACCACGGCGTCCTGGTGTTCCGGGAGCAAGGAGCGATGGCTCCCGACGTCCAGGTGGAGTTCGCCCGTCGCCTAGGGCCACTCCACGAGCATCCGGCGGCGCCGACCGACCACGAGAACCCCGCCGTGTTCCTCATCAGGACCCACAGCGCCTCCCCGATCTCCAACGGCAACGGTTGGCATTCCGACGTCTCCTGCGACGAGCGGCCACCCTCGGCGACAATGCTCCAGGTCCACGTGCTTCCGGAGGGAGGGGGCGGAGACACCCTCTTCGCAGACATGGAGGCCGCCTACGCCACCCTCGAACCGGAGTTGCGACACCGCCTCCGCGACCTCTCGGCCCGCCACGCCTCGGAGCACGTCTACCGCGGACGCTATGCGGATCGGGGCACCGAGGACGAGGGCACCACATATCCCGAGACGGTGCATCCTGTGGTCCGAAGCCACCCGGAGACGGGCCGACGGAGCCTCTTCGTGAACCCTTCCTTCACCGTGGCCATCGAGGGCCTGGATGAGGCCGAGAGCGACAGGTTGCTGACCGACCTGCACGCACACAGCGTTCGACCGGAATTCCAGATCCGGCTTCGCTGGAACCGCAACGACGTGGCCCTATGGGACAACCGTCGGGTTCAGCACTTCGCCATCTGGGACTACTGGCCGGACGAACGGTGCGGCCACCGGGTAACGGTGCAGGGCGACCGTCCGTTCTTCGACCCCAGTGGCGACGACCCACCGCCCTCACCGCTGCGAATGTCCATCGGGCACCTGGCCTGAACGCGCCCGACCAGCCCGCCTCAGTCGGTAATGGCCTCGGTTTCAGCCAACCGCACGAGGGGAATCACCCGTTCGGTCTTCGCTTGGTAGTCGGCGTACCAGGCCCGGTCCTCCAGCATCGCCACCCACAGGGCGTCGCGCTCCGGCCCGGCGTCCAGGACCTCCTGCTCCGACCAGAACATGCCTCCCTGGATCCGAACCCGAACCCGGGGGTTGGCCGTCCGATCCCGCAGGTTCAGGACCCATGACGGATCCCGGGTCGCCCCGGCGAAGGAGCCGACCACGATGCGATGTCCTTCGGCGTCGCGCCAGAACGGCAACGCCACCTTGTGTTCGTTGCCGGACCGGCGCCCGATGGTGTGGAGCAGGACGTGGTGCATGCCGGCCACACACCAGACCGCGTCGTCGTCGGACATCTCCAGGCCCATGACGTGGCCCCTCGAGATCTCGATGATCTCCTCGTGGGAGGGGGTCTCCCACTCCATCTCGACCTTCTGGCTGGGGCCCTGCGGGGAATCGTCGCTCATGCGGGAGGACCGTACTCCCAGCTCTGCCGATGACCTGACCCGACGTCAGGTCATCGGCAGAGCGAGCGACCTGGCAGCCCGGTTCCGACTGGGCTACCGACTCCTCCGGCCGCGACAATCACCTCGACCCTGGAGGCACGATGTCCCGTCGACCTAACGTCATCCTCATCAACTGCGACGACCTGGGTTACGGCGACCTGGGTTGCTACGGGTCCACGCAGCACCACACCCCCGCCCTGGACCGGATGGCCGATGAAGGGGTCAGGTTCACCGACTTCTACATGGCGTCACCGGTCTGCTCGCCCAGCCGGGCCGCGATGCTTACCGGGAGTTACCCGCTGCGCATCGGATTCGGAGGTCGGAGCATAGACAACGCACCGGTGCTGTTCCCCGGCCAGGCCCAGGGGCTGCACCCAGAAGAGATCACCATTGCGCGACTCCTCCAAGACGCTGGCTACGCCACCCGGCTGATCGGCAAATGGCATTGCGGTGACCAGCGCGAGTTCCTACCTACCCGGCACGGATTCGATGGCTGGTTCGGGCTGCCGTACAGCAACGACATGGGCCGTCAGGTAGGGCCCGAGGAGGGCCGCTCCTACCGGGAAATCATGGCCCAACTCGGAGCCGCCCTTCCGGACGATGCCCCGATGCTCACTGAGCGGCCGCCACTGCCCCTCATGTTGGACAACGAGGTGGTGGAACAGCAACCGGACCAGGCGGCCCTGACCGAGCGTTACGTCGGGGATGCCGTGGAGTTCATCCGGACCAACCGGGCCGGGCCATTCTTCCTCTACCTGGCACACATGTACGTCCACCTGCCGATCTACGTGCAGGACCGCTTCGTCCGGGATTCCAGCAACGGCCGCTACGGCGCTGCCGTGCACTGCATCGACTGGTCGACTGAGGTGCTGTTGGCCGAACTCAGGACCCTTGGCCTAGACGAGAACACCGTGGTCATTTTCACCAGCGACAACGGTGCCCTGATCCGTGAAGGTGGTGGGAGCAACGGTCCGCTGCGGGCCTCTAAGGGCACCACATGGGAGGGCGGCCAGCGGGTCCCCTGCATCGTCAGATGGCCCGGCACGGTGCCTTCGGCCAGGGTGGTGTCCGACGTCGCCAACGCCATGGACTTGTACCCGACGATCGCAGGGTGGTGCTCCGTTGACATCCCGGAGGACCGGACCCTGGACGGACGGGACCTAGGCGGGTTGCTCTTCGGCAGCGACGGCCCTGGAGCGAAACCGTTCTTCTACATCCTGGGGGGCAACATCGAGGCCGTGCGCCTGGGGCGTTGGAAGCTGCACGTCCGCAAGTGGAACAAGGAGCGGGTGAGGCTCTACGACCTGGAGGCCGACATCGGCGAACGCCACGACGTGCTCGACGAACAGCCCGGGATCGTGGCCGAACTGCTCGCCCTCATCGACGCCGCCCGGCTGGATCTGGGAGATGACGCCTCGGACATTCCCGGCGCAGGGGTGCGCCCGGTCGGCCGGGTCGCCAATCCGGTAACCCTCACGACATTCGATGCCAACACCCCGTACTTCATGGCTGAATACGACCTACCCGAACGGGGCTGAGAAGAGCCACCCCGTACGCGCAGGCTGACCCGTACAGGCCGATCCAGACCTGATACAACGAGTCGGACACGACGAGCGGAGTCCAATGCCCAAGGTGTTTGTACACGGAAACCCGGAAACCGATGCGATCTGGTCCGAGCTCGTCGGCGAGTTGGCCGATCGGGACGCAGATGGGATCGTTCTCCTCTCACCTCCGGGGTTCGGTGCACCTGTCCCGGCCGACTGGGGCGCTACCCGGTTCGAATACCGCGACTGGCTGGTGCGCGAACTGGAGGCGATCGTGGAATCCAGCGGCCCCGTGGACGTGGTCGGCCACGACTGGGGTGCCGGTCACGTCTTCGGGGCCCTGCTTGCACGCCCGGACCTATTCCGGACCTGGTCCACCGACTGCGCCGGGCTACTACATCCGGACTACGTCTGGCATGACATGGCCCTGGCCTGGCAGATGCCAGAGATCGGCGAACAGGTCGTCGAGACCATGCGGTCGGCCGACCCCGAGGTCAACGTGGCCGGCCTCGTCGCCCTCGGGATGAGCCAGCATGCCGCCGAGGCCACCACCGAGGCCATGGATACCGACATGGCGGACTGCATCCTGGGCCTCTATCGCTCGGCATCACAACCCGCTATGAGCAAACTCGGAGACGACCTGGGCCGAACGGCACTTCCTCCGGGCCTGGTGCTGGTGCCCACCGCCGATCCCTACGCCGGAACCCCGGAGATGGCGATCCAGACAGCGGAACGACTGGCAGCAGAAACGCTCCGGTTGGACGGCCTCGGCCACTGGTGGATGATGGCGGGGGCCGACCTGGCCGCTGACGCCCTGGTCTCCCACTGGAGCCGCTGACCCACCCAGCCGACCACCGGACCCGACTGCACCGACGTCTCCGCGGGCACACGTTGGCCCCGACGCCCGCCGGGGTGGACAATGCGCCTGCCCGCTGCACCGCGGGCGCCGACGACACAGGAGTCACCAGACGATGCTTGGGCTGATCCAGGAAGGCAACGGCGAGGAGCACGTCCGCCTTTCCGAGAACCTCGACCACGCCGGTGCGGTCGAACCACGGCAGGTCCGGGTGGAGATCATGGCCGCCGGTGTGTGTGGCAGCGACCTGAGCTGCGTGCATGGCAAGTACTACATGCCCACCCCACTGGTGCCCGGCCACGAGGCAGCCGGGGTCGTGGCCGAGATCGGCTCGGCCGTCACCTACTGCGCCGTCGGGGACCACGTGGTTCTCTCCACATTCGGCAACTGCGGACACTGCCCGACCTGCGAGGCCGGAGACCCCGGCAACTGCGGATTCGGAGGCCTCCGCCACACGCACACCGAGGGCGACACCCAGCTCTGGGGCTTCGCCAATCTGGGCGCCTTCTCGCAGGAGACGATCGTCCACGAGAACCAGGCCGTTCCGATCCCGAAGGAGGTGCCGCTCACTTCGGCGGCGCTCATCGGCTGTGGCGTCATGACCGGGGCCGGTGCCGTGTTCAACCGGGCCCGGGTGGAACTGGGCGACACAGTGGTCGTGATCGGCGCCGGCGGCGTCGGCCTGAACGTAATCCAGGCGGCCCGTCTGTGTGGTGCCTCCCAGATAATCGTTATCGACCGGATCGCATCCAAGGAACGGATGGCCGTCGAGTTCGGGGCCACGGACTTCATACTCGCCGAAGGCGATGACTTCGACTCGATCAAGGCAGTCAACGAGACCAGCAGCTGTGGAGTCGACCACGCTTTCGAGGTAGTGGGCAGCACGAAGCTGCTGGCCGACGCCATCTCCATGGTTCGACCGGGTGGGAACATCTGCGCCGTGGGCGTGCCCGACCTGACCGCCAGCGTTACCTACCCCTTTCAGGCGCTGCACCAGAACAAGAACCTCCTGGGCATCCGGGCAGGTGGCGGCAAGCCGCGCTCAGACTTTCCCCTGTTGGCCGACCTCTACTTGAAGGGCAGCCTCAAGCTCGACGAGCTGGTGTCCAACACCGCTGGCCTGGACGGCCTCCAAGGCGCCTTCGATGCCCTCAAGGCTGGTGCAGAGGCCCGCACCGTGCTGCTCCCGCACGGCTGAGCTGGACCAGACGGAAGCACACCAGACCCACACAGACCAGCAGGAGGTCTCAAATGTCTCGCATGAACCTCGAAGACAGCTCATCGATAGTCACCGGCGGCGCCTCCGGCATCGGCGAGGCGAGCGCCCGCCAACTGGCCGCTGCCGGTAGTCGAGTCGTCGTCGCCGACCTGAACGAGGAGCGCGGTCAGATCGTGGCGTCAGAACTGGGGGGCCTATTCGTCCGCTGCGACGTGACGAGCACGGACGACGCCGACACGGCTGTGGCAGCAGCCTCGGAGATGGGCCCGCTGAGGGCTCTCGTCAACTCGGCGGGCCTCGGCCACCCGGGTCGCACCATCAGCCGTGACAACGAACCGATGGACCTTTCAAAGTTCGAGTTCGTGCTCCGGGTGAACCTGGTCGGCACCTTCAACATGCTCAGTCGAGCTGCCGGCGCCATGGCATTTACCGATCCCCTCGACGACGACGGCCAACGTGGTTCGATCGTGAACATGGCTTCGGTGGCAGCGTTCGACGGCCAGATCGGCCAGGCCGCCTACTCGGCGTCCAAGGGCGGAATCGTCGGGATGACTCTGCCTATCGCCAGGGACCTGGCTGTGTCCGGCATCCGCGTCAACACGATTGCTCCAGGACTCATCGACACGCCCATCTACGGTAAGGGTGAACAGGCCGATGCATTCAAGGCGCACCTGGGGCAGTCGGTCCTGTTCCCGAGTCGGCTCGGGTCCGGCGAGGAGTTGGCCTTCATGGTGATGGAGCTCATCACCAACCCGTACATGAACGGCGAGGTGATTCGTGTGGACGGTGGCATACGGATGCCACCCAAATAGGAATTCCGGCCCGCCTCCGGCCGAGTTCCCCAGTTTCCCCGAACCGACGTGTCGCGAGGCCGTTATGCACGGCCAACCGGCCCGATAGGAGCCATGTCATGAGCGATACCAACGAGCCAGCCCAGCCAGCCGTACTGACCGAGCGCCGCGACCGCGTGCTTGTCATCACCCTTAACCGCCCCGATGCAATGAACGCCATCAACGGCGACCTGTCTAATGGGCTCTGGTCAGCGATCCAGGACCTGAACTGTGATCCCGGGCTGACCGCCGGTGTACTCACCGGTGCCGGTCGGGGTTTTTGTGCCGGCATGGACCTGAAGGCCTTCTCCCGCGGGGAGGACATAGGTCCGATGATCAAGTTCATCCGAGCCGGATCGGAAAAGCCCCTGATCTGCGCCATTGAGGGGTTCGCCTTGGCCGGTGGTCTGGAGTTGGCCCTGTCCTGCGACCTCCTGGTGGCGGCCAGGGGGGCGAAGCTCGGGATTCCCGAGGTTGGAGTCGGACTCCTGGCGGCCGGAGCGGGTCTGTTCCGCCTACCCGGACGGGTCGGCTACGGCAAGGCCATGGAGATGGCCATCACGGCTGATCCCATTACCGCGGAGGAGGCCGCCGAGCACGGACTGGTGGCCCGCCTGGCCGATCCCGGCAGCGCCCTACAGGAGGCCCTGTCTCTGGCCGAGCGCATAGCTCGTAACGCGCCGCTGGCTGTCGCCGCCTCTAAGCAGCTCATACGGGCCACCCAGGGCAGCACGGAGGAGGAGTTGTGGGCGCTGCAGCGGCCCCTCCAGGAACGGGTCTTTGCTTCCGACGACGCCAAGGAGGGCCCCTTGGCCTTCGCCGAAAAGCGCCCAGCGAAGTGGTCTGGAGCCTGAGAGATCCGACCTAGCCGACTGGATTCCATTCCAGACCGGATGCGGCCTCGGACTGAAGGCCCCTACTAGGCCCGCTGCTCTGCGGACACCTCACTCACCGGCATCCGGCAGCAGCATTGCCAGTTGGCGGGAACGGGCGATCAGGGTTCCCTCGGAATCCCAGAGGCACCCGTCCTCGAGCATGCGACCGTCCCGCAGGTCTTCGGTCACGAACCTCCCCAGCATCCAACCCGGGGATGGCCTTGCCCTCACGTGCACGGTCAGCTCGATGGTCGGGACCCAGCCGACGCGGCCCAGGAGGGCAAAGATGGAGGGGGCGAATGCATCGGAGAACAGGACGGCCGCCATGGTGTCAGGTGGCCTACCGTCCACTAAGCGGATCCAGCCGAGTGTCTCGGCCCGCTTGGAGCCGCCCGCGACCGACATATCCGGGTGCACGCGGAGGTCCACCCGGCTGGAGATGAACAGCTTGACTCCCTGCTCGAGGAGGTCGCGCTCGACGCACTCCTCCACCGGTGGCATGTCGGGCGGAGGGATCGTAAGGCCGTGGCCGCCCCCGGAAACGGCATCCAGGTCCCCCATAGCCGCCACGACCTCGAGACGCTGCGTGCCGTCCTGCACGAGAGTGGCATGGCCGGTCGTGACCGCTCGCCCGGAGCGAACGAGCGAGGTGTGGATTTCGCCGGGGCGCCCCCCCGATCCGGGCCTCAGGTAGTGGGTCGTGACCGACATCGGATCCTGGTGAAGGTCCAGACTCCGGAGTCCCTGCAGGGCCATGGCGGTGAGATAGCCCCCGTTGGGGTTGTCCCCGATGTTCCAGCAGTCGCTTACGTCCACAGCGAACCGACCGTCGCCAAGGGGGGTGAGTTGGGTTTCCCGGTCGAGATGAAACCCGACTGCTGCAGGAGCGGACGGTTCCGGATCAGATCCCGCCGGATCAGGAACCGTCGTGTCGGGCGAACTCATCCCAGCATGTCCCTGCAGACGTCCAGGTACATGTCGGTCGTGAGGCGCAGCGACTCTACGTCTATCCGCTCGTCGTGGCCGTGGAACCGTCTGGAGAACTCACCACCACTGATGGACGGGCTGAGCAGGCCGGCGCCGTATGCCACCGCACCCATCTCCCGGTAGACGCGAGCATCGGTGAAGCCCACAATGAACTGCGGGTTCAACCGCGCCGACGGGAAGGGCTTCGTGATGGCTCTCTCGAGCGCGTCCCAGAGCGGCGTGTCGATCCGGCTAGACGACGCAGAATCGTCCATGATCACCTCGGTCTCGACGTGGTCGGCCAGGTCACCGAGGGCTTCCCGGAGGTGGGCGGCCACTTCCTCGGTGTGGTCGCCGGGCATGGTCCGGATGTCGACGTCGATGCTCACACGGTCGGGAATCACGTTGGTCTTGCCGGGGCCGTCCCCGACGTTGGGCGAGAAGGTCGTGTGCGTGCATGCATGCAGGTGGCCCGCCGTTCCCACGTGTGGGACATCCGCCAGGAACCCATCCACACGGTCCTGGTCCAGGAGTTGATCACGGGCATCGTCAGGGAGGTCCATCGACTCGACCTGTGCCCGCCAGAGTTCGTGGAACCTAGGCGGCGGCCTGTACTCGGCGAGGCGTTGGACCACGGCGGCAGCCTTCACGAGGGCGTTGTCGGACCTGTACGGCATCGAGCCGTGTCCCGGCGTTCCCCGCACGGTCAGGCGCCTCCAGGAGGCACCCTTCTCGGCTACGTTCACGCTGATGACGGGCACGACCTCCGTGCCGGAGTGGAGTCCGCCGTTCTCGGTTAGGACATAGTCGGCCCTGATGGCGTCGGCCTCGTTGTCGGCCATCCACCGCGCTCCATGGACGCTCCCGGACTCCTCGTCGGCCACAGCGAAGAAGATCAGATCGCCCCTGGGGCGGAACCCAGTGTCCGCCAATGTCCTCATCACAACCGCCTGGGCTGCCGTCAGGTTCAACATGTCGACGGCTCCACGGCCCCAGACCTCGCCGTCCACCAGATCGCCTGCGAACGGGTCCCGGCTCCAGCCATCCGGGTTGACGGGGACCACGTCGGTGTGCCCCATCAGGCAGAGCGACGGCGCCGACGAATCGAAGCCCTCGATCCTCGCCACCAGGGAGGTCCGCCCGGGGGTCGGCTCGAAGCTCTGGACGTCCAGTCCCGAGCCCACCAGGTAGGACGCCAACAGGTCAGCGTTGCGTACCTCTTGGCCTGATTCGGGTGTGCCGTCGTTAACACAGGCGTTGCGGATCATGGTCTGGAGCAGATCAACGGTCTGGCTTGTCAGGTCGTCGCTACCGGTCATCGAATTGTCACTGCATCTCGGCGGAGGCAGTCAACTCCATGGCTGTCTCCTCTTCGGGCCGGAAGGCTCTGGTGGTTCCGATCTCCACCCGGGCCAGGTGGCCGCCGAAGCCAGTGTCGTCGACGAGCACCACGACCACGTTCGGCGCACCGGTAGCCGGCAGGACGGGTTCAGGCCACCGAGGGGTGGACTCGCTCGTGGCTCGACTAATGACCTGTTCAGCGAGGGACGAAGCAGGTTCGCTCATGGCCCGAGCGTGGCCCATTTACTCTGGGGATACGTCACCGGGAAGCCCGGGTCTCAATTCAGTCCAGCTGGTCGGCGCGACGCCGACCTTTGAGTTGCTGGTGGGCGGCCTTCGTGCCGTCGTGCCAGGTACCGGTCCACCGATCGATTGGCATCTGGGTGTTGCCGTAGTTGACCTCAAAATAGCGGTGGTGCAGTTGATGGAAGAGGTCCCCGGCCGGGGCCTCCCAGCGACCAATACGCACCCGGGCGAAGCCGGAGTGGGACGGGGCTGGACCGGGCCCCTCGTACATGGCGAACATCAGGATGACCAGAGGGTGGACGGGAAGCACCCAGAAGACCAGGAATCCCGAGAAGTAGACGAGGTGCTCGAGGGGGTGCATGGAGATGCCAGTCCACGGCGTGGGGTTCGGGTTGCGGTGGTGCAGGGCGTGAACCCTCCGGTACACCGGCACCCAATGTATGAGCCGATGATTTGCCCAGAAGTGGGCCGTGGACACGAACACCACACCCAAGGTGGCCATGAGGAGCACCACGACCGGGTTAGCGGCCCAGCCGGGCCGACCCACCAAGCCGCTGGCGTAGGCCCAGTGGGTGAGTGCCTCGTAGATCGAGAGAAAGGCCACCCCGCTGGTCATCGTCCAGAAGGCGTTGTCTCTGATCTGGCTGCCGAAGGTGAACTTCGACCCGGTGCCAGGCCACCGCGGATTGAACTTGAAATCATCGCCCTGGGCACGCCGAACGTACAGCCACCAGTGCAGTCCGCCGACAATCAGGCCGACGACCAGCAGGTTGCGGAACCAGATCCCCGCGATCCACCACAGTTGGAGGGTGGCCATGGTGGCCTCGCTGGGCAGAAACCACCGCCAGATCAGGATCGATAGGACGAGGTAGAAAAGGATCCACGGGTAGAGGATCATTCGGACCGCCCAGACCAGTGCGGCGAGCGGTCGAGGTGGCCAGGCGAACAAGGCCGGGACCTCGATGGGGACCGGCGGCTCGTAAGCGCCGTTGGCAAGGCCCCAATATCCATCCGCGGGCTGTTCGATTGGCGGATGCTCGGGCAACTGATTCTCAGGCATGGGCTGCGCTCCGGAGCTCAGACCCAATCGAGGGTGCGTTCGACGGCCTGACTCCAGCGGGCAGTGAGCCTGGAACGTTCCTCGGGACCCATACTCGGCCGCCAGCGCCATCCCTCACACCAGTTGGCCCGAAGGTCGGACAGGTCTGACCACACGCCCTCGGCCAACCCTGCGGCGTACGCCGCACCCAACGCCGTGGTCTCGGCCACCACGGGCCGCACCACGTCGACGCCCAACACGTCGGCCTGGAACTGCATCAACAGATCGTTGGCAACCATCCCACCGTCGACCCGTAGCCCGGTCAGGACCACCCCGCTGTCAGCTCGCATGGCGTCAATCAGATCCCGAGTCTGAAACGCGGTTGCCTCCAACGCGGCGCGAGCCAGGTGCCCCCGGTTGGCGAACTGAGTCAGACCGACGACCGCCCCCCTCGCGTCGGAGCGCCAGTGGGGGGCGAACAGGCCGGCAAATGCGGGCACGAGATACACATCACCGTTGTCGTCGACGCTGCGGGCCAAGGCCTCGACCTCGGCCGCATCGTCGATAATGCCCAGCTCGTCACGTAGCCACTGGACGGTGGCGCCGGCCATGGCCACTGATCCTTCCAGGGCATAGGTGGGAGGTTGACCGGCGACCTGGAAGGCCACAGTGGTGAGCATGCCGTGGGTGGAGGGAACGGCCTCAGCGCCGGTGTGCATCAGGAGAAAGCATCCGGTGCCGTAGGTGTTCTTGGCCTCGCCCGCTGCGTGGCAGCCCTGGCCGAACAGCGCCGCCTGTTGGTCGCCGAGGATGCTCGAGATGGGCACACCGTCCAGCGGGCCGATACCTGCGCCCAGCCGACCGATGGACGGCAGGATCTCAGGAAGCATGGCCGGCGGCACCCCCATGGCCGCCACCAGATCTGGGATCCAGTCGAGCGTGGCCAGGTCCATCATCAGGGTCCGTGACGCGTTGGTGACGTCGGTGGCATGCCGCCCACCATCGGGTCCGCCGGTCAGGTTCCAAAGGAGCCACGAATCGATGGTGCCGAGTAGCGCCCGACCGCTCTCACCTCGGGTCCGAATACCTTCTACGTGGTCGAGCAGCCACGTGGCCTTGGGTCCGCTGAAGTAGGTGGACAACGGCAATCCGGTGGCGGCTCGAAAACGGTCCGGGTCGCCATTGCCCAACCGTTCGACGATGCCGTCGGTCCGTGTGTCCTGCCAGACAATGGCGTGGTGCAGCGGTTGACCCGTTGTTGGATCCCAGGCCACGAGGGTCTCACGCTGATTGGTGATGCCGACGGCCGCGAGGTCGCGAGCTGACAGCTCCGCCGAGGTCAGTGCCTCGTTGATCACCGTCCAGGTGTTGGTCAGTATCTCGGCTGCGTCATGCTCGACCCAGCCGGGTTTGGGAAGATGCTGGGCGTGGGCGCGCTGGGCACTGGCCACCACGCCACCGCTCTCATCAAAGACCATGAAACGGGTACTGCTGGTGCCCTGGTCGACGGCACCGACGAGAGGCATGAGTCAGTCCGGTTCTCCGCCAGAGGCGGTGTCCAATGGGGCCCTGCCGTTGAGCTGGCCCGGGCCTCGGCTCCAGAAGGCGACATGGCCGGGTACCGGGTCACCGGTCGAACCCTCGTCGGGCTCCGGTTCGCCGACAGCCACACCGATCGGGATCAAGCCCCCCCACGACGGCTCGTCAAGGTCGTCGGGGTCATCGTCAACCCCCTCGGCCCGGGACTTCATAGAACACTCGGCTAGTGACAGGGTCAGGACCGTCGTGCCCTTCACCTCGATATCGTGCGCTGCACGGATCTGGGCACTGCGCCCCGGGATGGCGTGGTTCACCAACCGGTCGAGGGCGGCCACCTTCTCTGCGTGCTCGGTGATCTCGGTGGCCCGACCCATGACGACCACAGACCGGTAGTTCATGGAGTGGTGTAGGCCGGAACGGGCCAGTACCAGGGCGTCGAGCAGAGTCACGGTCACGCAGACGTCGACGCCGTCCTTGGCGGTGCGCAGCAAGCGACTAGCCGGTGAGCCGTGCAGCAACAGGTGATCACCGTCGCGGGCGTACAGCATCGGGATGACCACCGGATGGCCGGCGTCTCTCTCACCAGTCGCACCTCTTCCGGCAACAAGCCCGACGTGGGCCAGGAGCCCTTCGTCGAGGGCGGCGTGGACGGCGTCGAGGTCGGCCACCCCGCGCTCGGGCACCCGGCGGAGAGTGGTCCGTTCACTCATACCAGAAGCCTCCCACGGACCACGGTCACGGCACGGCCAGTGAGGTGCACACGGTCACCCATGAGGGCAACATCCAGCTCGCCGCCGCGGGGCGAGGCCTGTTCGGCCCGGAAGGTCGCTCCGAGCCGGGGTGCCCACCAGGCAGCCAGCGTGGTGTGGGCAGAACCAGTCACCGGGTCCTCGGGGATGCCGACGTTAGGACCGAACACCCGGGAGACGATCCCGACGTCCTCGCGATCGTCACACGCCGTGGTCACGATCACTGCCCGATCGGCGATCCCAGACAACAGCCCCATATCCGGGGCACACGACCGAACGGTGGCAGCCGAGTCGACCTCCAGTAACAGGTCGGTGGCCCCCACTGCGGCGGCCACCACCGGACCGCCGATGGCGGTCGACATTTCGTCGTCTACCGCCAGGTCGGTCAAGTTGTCGACTGGAAAGTCCAGGCGGATACCACGGTCGACAGCCACCACGGCGAGTCGGCCTGACCGAGTGTGGAAACCAATCTCGCCGGTCGCCCCGTGCTCGGTGATCAAAGTGTGGGCGGTGGCCAGCGTGGCATGCCCACATAGGTCCACCTCGGCGATGGGGGTGAACCAGCGGAGGTCCCACTCCCCCGGCACGGTGTCCGACCGATGGCAGAAAGCGGTCTCCGACAGGTTTATCTCCAGGGCGACTGATTGCATCCAGCCCTCACCAACAGGGCCGTCGAGGATCACCACTGCGGCAGGGTTGCCCCGGAACGGCTCGTCGGTGAAAGCATCGACCTGAATGAACTCGGTTGGCATGCCGTGGGCCTCGATCAGGCGGGTTGGACCGAAGCGGCGAGACTACCGATATCGACAGCTGCTCCCAGTGTCGTGGCCGGTCTTGGCGTCTGCCAGGAGGACGCTCCGGGCCTGCTCGTAGCCGGAATCAGGCAGTTCATCCAGGCCAACCCTTAAAGCAACCGTTGGATTTGCCGCGGGGACCGGTCAACTGGCTTACCTACGGGTCGATGGTGCCCAGATGAGTGTCTGCATCCGAGGGCGCCTCGTCCGGCCAGTTGGTGCGCCAGACCTCGGTCGTTACGGCCCCGACGGGAACCGACCTGGGCTCGAAGCCCGGTACCGGCTCCAGCAGCGGCTTCACGACCACCAGGTGGTTGGGCACCACGAAGAACGGGGCGCTGTAACGCTCAACTCCCGGCGGGTTGCTGACCCGGTGCGGAGTGGACACCAGCCGCCCTCCCGACCAGACCTCCAGCAGGTCGCCCACGTTGACCAGGAGAGCGTCGGATGGACAGACGGCCTCCAACCACTCTCCGTCCCGGGTCCGCACCTCGAGCCCACCCACCGGGTCGGGATCCAAGATGGTCACCACGGTGATGTCCTTGTGGGCGTGGAACCCTGGCGATGGGTCGTCAGCCTGGTGTGGCAGATAGTGCAGCAGTGTGGTGTTGGTCAACGGCGCATCCATGGCCCTCGCCAACACGTCGGCGTCCATGCCGACGGCGGCGGCAAGTGCATCGATGATCCGGCCGGACAGCGTGTCCATGGCCACCCACCAGGAGGCCACCACCCCCGGCATATCGGGGAGCTCGTCGGGCCACCGGTTGGACCCGTACAGCTCGCATTCGCCGCGCACCGGATGACCTAACGGACACTCCCAGTGCATCTTGTAGCCCTCGTAGGCGTCAACGAGGGCCCCTTTATCCCGGTTAGGAGTGAAATATCCGATAGGGATGAAGCCGCGGTAGTCGTCGCGGGTGATCGTCAGCCGATCTTTGGTCTCATCATCGATGGTGAATAGATCGACCAACAGCCGCCGCATGGCTGCAAGGTCCTGCAGCGGCACACCGTGCCAGCGGACAGCCACGAAGCCGATGTCCGAAAGTGCGGTGACGATCCCGGCGTCGTCGTCGAGGTCGACGACCGGCACACCCAGTGGTCGCGTGCTCACCCGAGGATGGGCAGTTCGGCTGGCGCCCGGCGGGACAGTAACTCCGGTCCGTCGGCACGCACCACCAGGTTCTCCTCGTGAACCATCATCCGACCTGGCGCCCAGGTCAGCGACGGCTCGAGGGTCATGACCATCCCCTCGACCAGCATCGTGCCGTCGTCAGCGGTGTTGGAGGGCCACTCTGTGACCTGCATGCCTAGTCCGTGGCCGAGACGCCCCACCGAGTTGCCCAACGAACCACTCGCCGGCCCTCCGCCATCAAGGACCTCAGCCATGGCGCGCCACAGGTCGCTGGTCGTCGCTCCGGGGAGCACCGCTGTCAGCCCGGCCTCGGTGGCGGCCCAGACCGTCTCGTAGGCCCGCCGGGCGTCGTCGTCGGCCTGACCGAAGGCCACGTAGCGGTCGAAGTCGCTGGAGTAGCCGTCGAAAATCGAACCGGTGTCGAACATGAGCAGGTCGCCCGTCCGGATCTCGCGGTCGGAAGGCTGCCTGATGATGTCATCGAAACCCGGTCCTGAGGCCCCCACCAGATACGGGACATCGTCGGCTCCGCGCCGCAGCAGGTCGATGCGAAACGCTGCGAACGCCTCACGTTCCGTCATGCCCGTGGACAGCAGGTCACCCAGCCCCTCGAAAGCGCCTGAGACCACATCGCAGATGTGTGCCACCTTCTGAACTTCTCGTGGAGACTTGACCATTCGCAGGGAGCGAACGACGTCTGTGGCATCCACGAAGACCGTTGGAGCGATGCGGTCCCGCAGGGCGTCCAGATCTGACAGCGGCATCCGGACGTGGGTCTCATGACCCATCGGCAGGCCGATCCGTCCCGACGGATCGACTCGTCGGTCGGCAACCTCCGCCAGGGTGTCAGCCAGCAGCTCGAGACCGTCGTCGACCGGTCGGGGCGCCGGCCACGTACGCACGTCGTCGATCCATGTGGCGGTCATGGAAGAGGCGCCGATGGCAGGGATCACAGCGATCGGCTTGCCATCGACTGGAAGCACCACGAACCACGGGCGCGTCGGGCTCTGCCAGAACGGTGTGTGGAAGCCGGTCAGGTAGCGCACCTCTGGTTCGGTACAGACCAGCATGGCGTCGAGGCGACGTTCCGCCAGCATCTGCTGTGCCCGCTTCGTCCGGGACTCGAATTCTTCTACGGGAAAACCCCGGTCGGGTACGACGCTCACCTTGGATCCACCCCCAGTCCGAGGGTGAAGAGGCGCCCCATTCCGTTGATCGCATCGTCGATGCCAGCGAGGCGCAGTAGGTGCCAACCGAAGGCGAGGTTGCTGGATACCACCGCCACGCCCAACTCGGCCTCCAGTGCTCCGGCGATGCCGTAGGCCCGCAGGCTGGTGCACGACACGAACACAGCATCAACCCGGCGGTCGGGGCTGGCATCAGCAGACGCGACCAACCCGCGCACCGCGTCGGCCACCGAGGCCTCGGTGATGCGGGCCACGTTGGCATCGCTCTCCTCAAGGAATGATCCGGCGGCCACTACCTCCAGCCCACGGCTGGTCAACAGATCCACGATGCCGCCGGTGACCTCTGCGTTGTAGGGCGTCACCACGGCGACTCGAACGGCCCCGAGGGCGGCCATGGCGGCCAGAACGGCGGTGATCGGGTTGGTGTTGGGTACATCGGGGTGGGCTCGCCGGATTGCCGCGGATACCCGGTCCTCACCTATCAGTGTGGCGGCCGACGTGCAGCCGTAACCGATCACGTCGAAGCCCATTAGCCCGGGTAGCAGCGCCGCCGCCTCAGGGATCCGGGCCTCCATGGCCCGCAGAGTTTCGGCGGTGACCCGATCCTCCATAGGGATACGGGTGGCGAAGGCCGCCACCCCGTCGGGCCACAGTGACGAGAGCTCGGCCTCGACGGTCTGGTCGTTCTCGAGCACCACGATCCCGATCCGGGCGCGCTGGCCGAATCCGTCGTCAGTGACAAACGGCAACTTCTGCAGGTCGATCGACGTCACACCGGGTCCCCCTGGGCCTGCTGATCGAAGAACGACGCTGTGGTCGGCTTCTCTCCGAGGGCCATCTCGTAGGACGATGCCCTGACCCGACCGGTGGCCACACCCCGAACCACCTCGCCCTCGTAGATGCTCGGCAGGTGGTTCGGGTGCAGGATCCGGCTGTCCTCGGACCGGTAACTGAAGATGGCCAGCGTCCGAGGGTGCTCGGCCAGATTGGCTGCAGAACCGTGCACGAGGCGGGTGTGCATCAGGCATGCGCTGCCGGCCGGACCGAAGCAGGCCACCGGCTCGCCCAGACCAGCCAGGTCCCTGTCAGCGATAGTGCCGGTGAATACGCCATCCTGCCAGTGGTCGAAGATGGGGCCCCGATGGGTGCCCGGCACGACCTCCAACGGCCCGTTGTCCAGCGTCACGTCGTCGACGAACAGCAGCGCTGCCAGCATGTCGTCGTTGCTGTGCGCCTCGTAGGCGAAGTCCTGGTGGAACCGCACGGTGGTGCCGACCCCCGGCTGCTTACAGTTCGTCTTGACGTTGTTGACAACCAGATCGGGGCCCACCAACTGGGCCGCCGCGTCGACCAGCAGACTGTCACGCATGATCCGCAGGTGCACGTCGCACACCTCCTGAGGTGAAGCCACCCGGCGCAGAGCCGGATACTCGGCGCTGTGGCCGGGCTGGACGTCGAACCGGCCCCGTCCATCCATAGTTGTTCCCCACGGGCCGTCGTGGTCCCGGCTCTCCTCTACCCAGCCCGCAACCGCACCCCGCAGGGCGGCAAGCTGCCCGGTCGACACGGCCCCATCCATGAGGACGTAGCCATCCCGCCAGAAGTCCGTCACCTGGGTCTCGGTCAGGGGCCCTGCCGGCAGGTGTTCCATGGCGCGGATCCTTTCACGCCGGGTGGCCTCAGACAGCCCCGCCGGTGGTTACGTCTCGTAGTGCTCTATTGGCGGCGGCTCGGTCCGCATGTCCCGAATGGCCCGCTCCACGTCGCAGACAGCCTCCTCGAGGCGATCGGCGGCCTCGGCCGCGCCCAGCCCGAAGGGCAGGGCGTCCACGAGTCCCTGTAGGCGGCCGACACCGCGCCAGGCGACGTGCCGGGCCCACTCGGTCGCCAGCACGGCAGGATCATCTACCCCTATGAGGTCCCGCGATCGGGACTGGTCGTCACGGCTCCGGTCAAGGGCCACATAGCCGTTGACCATGGTGATCCTCTCGGCCGGAGCATCCAACGGAGCGCCACGGTGCACGACCATGTTCCCGTGCAGTGCGATCGCCCACCCGGGGCCGCCGAATTCAGGAGCGAGCACCCGCTCCGGCGGAGGCCGCTCTCCGGTTGCGGCGAGGGCAGAGGCATCCCGCTTCGTGCCGAGGAACACCTCGAATCGGCCACCGGGCAGGCCCGCCGGGTCGCTGACCATCATGACGAAGTCAAGCGGCAGGGTGTCGTGGTGCCACTTGTCAACGGCCTCCCCCACCTCGGTGGGCTCGAAGTTCAGGTGCCCGAGGTGGAGGGGCATGGTGTGGGGTGCCACGTCTGTGCCGTAAATCCCGGCCATCACGTCGGTCACCTCCGGACTCAGGCACAGGTCCCGTAGCCATCGGGACCGGTAGCAACCTCCGCGGACGGTGTGCTGGATCCGATCCCCGGCTCGGGCGGCGAACGGTCGGAGCCGGCGGGCCACGTCCAGGAGCACGCCGGCACCCACATCGGACAGGATCCGGAACGGCTCGGAGAATGCCGCTGCCGTGGCCGTCGGGCAGATCTCGTCTTCTGAGTAGCCCAACTCGGCAAGCGTCGTCACCGCTGCCGGCGGCCGGATCTCCAGGTGTGCAGCCGGGTCGAAGATCGGCTCGTCGTCCAGCCATTCATAGCCAGGCGGCTGGACCGCAGGAAACGCAATGGCGCTGGCCACGGTGGGTGGCTCCGATCTGGTCACAGGTGCTGCAGAAGTCTGCGGGCATCGAGCAGGGCCGACGCTACGTCACGAGAGGCTACGCAGTCCCCCACGCGGTACAGCAGGTGGCCACCCTCCTCAATATCGGCAAACGCTGGTTGGGGGTGGCCCCCGACCAGCGCTTCGAGGTCGACCACACCGCCGTTTGCCGACCCGTCGCACATGGTCAGGAACAGGCCCTCGTCCGGCACAACGCCGTGCTCGGTGACCACCGCATCGACCTCATGGGCCACCTTGTTGCCGGTGTACTCGTTGCGCAGCACGGCTCGTAGCGCCGAACAGTCTCCCTCTACGGGTTCGACCCGGATCAGCCGATGGTCGGAGATCATGACCACCCCTGAGGCGTAGAGCATTCGGAGGTAGGCAGGCCCAAGCGGGGTGGCCAGGTCAAGGCCGACGTGCCGGTCCGGGGTGACCAGTTCCAGACCGGCCACCCGGCGATCGAGAGACTCGGTGGCCAACAACTCCACCACGGCCAAACCCCGCTCGTCCCCGTGATCGTCATAGACCAGAACCCGTCCCTCGGGTCGGACCTGCCCACTGAGGACATCCCATGACGTGGCCACCAGCTCAGCGCCTGACTCCAGATAGGTCACCTCAGGACTACCCCCGGTAGCCACGACGACCACATCCGGCGCTTCGACCAGTACAGCATCGGCGTCAACCGGCGTGCCGAGCCTCACGTCGACCCCGACGAGCTCCACCTCGGAAATCAGCCAGTCAACGAGGCCGGCCACCTCCCGCTGGCGCTCGGCGGCCCGAGCCATGAGGACCAACTGTCCACCGAGACGATCCTGGGCCTCGAACAGGACCACGTCGTGGCCCCGTTCGGCACACGTCCGGGCCGCCTCCAGGCCAGCCGGTCCACCACCAACCACCACGACTCGCCGACGCGAAGCCGTCGAACGCACCACCAATTGAGGAACTGTTGCCTCCCGCCCAGTCGCTGGATTCTGGATACATACCGAGTCCAGGCCCAAGTGCAGTCGGTTGATGCACAGCGATGCGCCCACACAGGTGCGGATGCGGTCGGCCTCACCCCGTTCCAACTTGGCCACAAGGTGGGGATCGGCGAAGTGGGCCCGGGTCATCCCCACCAAGTCCACGGCACCGGACTCCACAGCGTGACGGGCGGTAGCCAGGTCAGCGATTCGAGTGGCGTGCAGGATGGGTACGTCGACCACCCCGCGGACAGCGGCCGCCACAGGTAGGTACGGCGCCAGCGGCGTTCCGGCTGGCGGTATGGCCTTCGAAAGCCCATCCTCGGTGGCCAGCGCTGGCCCGGCGACATTCAGGAAGTCCAGCAGGCCTGAGGTGGCGAGAGTCACGGCTATCTCGCAGCAATCCTCCTCATCAAGACCGCCCGGCTGATCCTCAGTCCCCAACATCCTCAGGCCGACCAACAAACGGCCATCAGCCGCTGTCTGGACTGCTTCGAGAACTTCCATGGTTAATCGAAGTCGGTTGCCTAAAGACCCTCCGTACCCGTCGGTACGAAAGTTCACCAGCGGTGACCAGAACTGATCCAGCAGGTGGCTGGTGGCCAGCAACTCGATCCCGTCTAGGCCTGCATCAACCGCTCGACGGGTGGCCGTGGAGAAGTCTGCTACCACCCTTCGCAGGTCCGAAAGCTCTGCCTGCTTAGGCCAGAAGCGGTGCATGGGCTCGCGAACCGGCGATGGGGCGATTGTGGGCAGCCAGTCACCGTCGTTGGAGACGTTACGCCTACCCATGTGGGTGAGCTGGCACATGATGGCTGCGCCATGGCCGTGAATCCGGTGGACCATTTCGGCCAGGGGACGGACCACAGCGTCGCTGCCGAAGTTGAGCTGGCCCCACAATGAGGCCGAATCGCGCGAGACATTGGACGACCCACCGATCATGGTCAAGCCAAGGCCGCCCGCCGCTTTCTCTTCGTGGTAACGGACGTAACGGTCGCTCGGTGTGCCATCGACGTTGTAGCCGGGCGAGTGGCTACTGGAAAATATCCGATTACGGAGCTGCAACCCAGCCAGATCGAATGGCTCTAAGAGCGGGTCCATTAGTTACCTGGTCCCAACGGGTACTGCCTCCGCTGGAAGCCGCTCCCAAGGATGGGCACCCGTCAGCCCCCCCTAGGGGCGCCGCCGTCTGAGAGCAGTGCATCCAAAACCTCGGCAACGCACTCATCCAGGGGTCGACTGGTGTCGATGCACAACTCGGGGGCAAGGGGCGTCTCATAGGGCGCTGAGATACCGCTGAACTCGGTGATCTCGCCGACCCTGGCCTTGGCGTACAGACCCTTCACGTCGCGCTCCTCGCATACCGCCAACGGGGTATCCACAAAAACCTCGGTGAAGGCGCCATCCGGGTGGAGGGCACGTACAGCGTCGCGATCGGCCCGGTACGGCGAGATGAAGGCCGTCAGCACGACGAGCCCGGCGTCCTGGAACAGCCGACAGACCTCGCCGATGCGTCGCACGTTCTCGGTGCGGTCCGCCGGTGAGAACCCGAGGTCCCGGTTCAGTCCGAACCTGACGTTGTCGCCGTCGAGCACGTAGGCGGCCGCGCCCAGAGACACGAGGGCTTCCTCGACCGCAAAGGCCAACGTTGACTTTCCCGAGCCAGACAGGCCGGTAAACCACACGGTCTGGCCACCGTGTCCCAGTAGGGCCACCCGGTCGCTCCCACCGACTCGGCCCTCAGCCCGGACGATGTTCCTCGAAACGGGCTCCGTGGTATCCGGTCGGTCAGGCATGCAGGACTCCACGGGCTGCAAGCAGGTCCATGATTGCATCCACGCATTCGTCGACGGCCTGAACTGAGGTGTCCACCCGAAGGTCCATATCGGTCGGTCGATCGTAGGTGGCCGACACTCCGGGGAAATGCGGTATCTCACCACGGTCGGCGGCTTCGTACATGCCGTTCGCATCCCGCTCCCGACACACCTCCAGGGGAGTATCGACAAAGACCTCCACGAACCGATCTTCGCCCACCAGTTCCCGGGCTCGTGCCCGAACCTCGTCTTTGGGTGCCACCAGGGCGGCGATAGCGATAAGGCCATGGTTGTTGACGAGCTGTGCTACCTCGGCGACGCGGCGGAGGTTCTCGGAGCGCTCCTGCGAGCTGAAGCCGAGGTCACGGCTGATGCCCATTCGGACGTTCTCTCCGTCCAGGCGGATCGCCGCCCTGCCTCTATCGAACAGGCGTCGTTCCAAGGCCGTGGCGATGGTGGACTTGCCGGCCGCCGTCAGGCCGGTCAGCAGAACTGTGCAGGGCTGCTGCCCGAACCGCGCTGATCGTTCACCCTGGCTGATCGACGATGCCTGTCGGAGAAGGCCCGCGTCAGGCTGACGGTTCCAGGACGACGCCGCACCGATGATCATCCCGGCGCCCACCGTGCCGTTCGAGAGACGGTCGACCAGCACGAACGAGCCCGTACTCCGATTCACGCCATAAGCGTCGAAGAGGAGTTCCCTGTCAGCGCTGATCGAGCAGCGGCCAATGTCGTTCAACCCCAGCGAGGTTGCTGCCCGTTCCTCCAGGGTGTCCACGTCGACCCGGTGTCGGATTGATGTGACCGACGCGTTCCTGACGCCGTTGGCCGACTGCAGCAGGTACTGCCGCCCGGGCTCCAACTCCTCGGTGTCCATCCACACCAGCATCGCGTCCACCTCGTGGGCCCTGGTCGGGGCCTGCTCCACGTCGACCAGCAGGTCGCCTCGGCTGAGGTCGATCTCGTCAGTCAGGGTCACGGTGACCGCCCGACCTGGCCCCGCCACCTCCAGGTCGCCGTCGAAGGTGACTATGCGCTCCACCGTCGAACGCATACCGGAGGGCAGCGCCACCACCTCGGCGCCGGGCCTCAGCACGCCGGAGGCCACTGTGCCGGCGAAGCCCCGGAAGTCGAGGTCAGGTCTTACCACCATCTGGATCGGGAGCCGTAGTCGCTCCAGATCGACGCCCACATCGACGTCGACGGTCTCGAGGTGCTCCATGAGGGCTGGCCCGTCGAACCAGGTGAGGTTGTCACCCGGCTCGACCACGTTGTCGCCCAGCAGTGCCGACATCGGGAGGAAGTACGGATCAATCTGGGCCAGGCCCTTAGCGAAGATGCGATAGTCGGCGCAGATCTCGTCGAAGCGTTCTTCCGACCAGCCCACGAGATCCATCTTGTTGACGGCCACCACCACGTTGCGAATGCCCAGCAGGCTGGCGACATAACTGTGGCGTCTGGTCTGGGCCAGGACGCCCAGTCGGGCGTCGATGAGTACTACGGCCAGTTGGCAGGTCGAGGCACCGGTGACCATGTTGCGCGTGTACTGCTCGTGTCCTGGCGTGTCTGCGATGATGAATTTTCTTCGTGCAGTTGAGAAGTAGCGGTAGGCCACGTCGATCGTGATCCCCTGTTCCCGTTCAGCCTTCAGCCCGTCCATGAGGAGAGCCAGGTCGACCCGGTCGCCTGCAGAGCCAACGGTCGTGGACTCGGCCTTCAGGACGGCCAGGTGGTCCTCGTAGATCATCTCGGAGTCATGCAGGAGCCGTCCGATGAGGGTGGATTTGCCGTCGTCAACGCTGCCGCATGTCAGAAGTCGCAGCAGGTCTTTGCGTTCGTGTTCGGCCAGGTAGGCCTCGATGTCGCTGGCGATGAGATCGGAGGCGTGTGCCATCTAGAAGTACCCCTCCCGCTTCTTCTCCTCCATGGAGCCGGACTGGTCGTGGTCGATGACCCGGCCCTCGCGCTCCGACCTGCTGGCCAGGAGCATCTCTTGGATGATCTCCGGAAGCGTGGTGGCCGTGGACTCCACCGCACCCGAGAGCGGGTAGCAACCCAGGGTCCTGAAACGCACCGCCCGCATCTCCGGCTCTTCGCCGTCCTCGAAGCGGAACCGGTCGTCGTCGACCATGATCAGTGTTCCGTTGCGCTCCACGACCGGCCGGATAGCCGAGCGGTAGAGAGGGACGATCGGTATCTCCTCGAGGTGGATGTACTGCCACACGTCCAGCTCGGTCCAGTTGCTGATCGGGAAAACTCGGATGCTCTCACCGCGGTCAACACGTCCGTTGTAGATGTCCCAGAGCTCCGGACGTTGGTTCTTCGGATCCCAGCGGTGGTACCGGTCCCTGAAGCTGAAGATCCGCTCCTTGGCCCGGGACTTCTCCTCGTCGCGGCGTGCACCACCGAACGCTGCATCAAAGCAACCGGCCTCCAACGCCTGCTTGAGGGCCTGAGTCTTCATGATGTCCGTGTAGTTCTTGGAACCGTGGTCGAAGGGGTTGATTCCGGCCGCCATTCCATCCGGGTTGGAGTGCACGATCAGGTCTATGCCCAGGTCCGCAACCGTACGGTCGCGGAACTCGATCATCTCCCGGAACTTCCAGGTGGTGTCCACGTGGAGCAAGGGAAATGGAATTTTCCCAGGGAAGAAGGCCTTGCGGGCCAGGTGCAGGAGGACCGTTGAGTCCTTGCCGATGGAGTACATCATCACCGGTCGCTCGAACTGGGCGACCACCTCGCGCATGATGTGGATGGCCTCGGCCTCCAGTTGACGAAGGTGGGTGAGGCGCAGCTCAGGTGGCAGCGTGGTTGTCGGGGCGCTCACGAGATCAAGGCTACGGCGGACCGGCCCGTGCTGAGAAGATCGGAGCCGGCAGGCGACCGACCCGGGCAACCAGCCTGCACGAGGCACGAACCAGGATTGTCGCCGGTGGCCTGGACGATTAGCAGTCGACGCCGCGCCTTCCTAGGGTCCGGTGAATGGCAGGCCCCTCCCCGGAACACGTCGACGTCCTGATCGTAGGCGCCGGGATCTCCGGCATCGGCGGCGCGGTCCATCTACAGGAACGCCGCCCGGGTACGACCTTCGCCCTGCTCGAGGGCCGGCCGGACATCGGCGGCACCTGGGACCTGTTCCGGTACCCGGGCGTCCGATCCGACAGCGACATGCACACCCTCGGTTTCCGCTTCAAGCCGTGGAAACACGAGAAGTCGATCGCAGACGGCCCGGTCATCCTGGACTACCTGCGCGAAACGGTCGCTGAACACGACCTGGAACGCCACATCCGCTTCGGGCACCGGGTCTCCAGGGCCGAGTGGTCGAGCGATGACTCCCGATGGACTGTCACGGCCAGCCACACCGACCTTGGCACCGGGGTCGAGCAGACGATCACGATGACCTGCGGGTTCCTGTACATGTGCTCCGGGTACTACAGCTACCGCGAGGGATACACGCCGGACTTCAAGGGCCGGGATCGCTATGGGGGGACGGTCATACATCCCCAGGAATGGCCTGAAGATCTGGACTGCGGCGGAAAGAGGGTGGTCGTGATCGGGTCGGGTGCGACGGCCATGACCCTCATCCCAGCAATCGCCGATGATGTGGCGCACATAACGATGCTCCAACGCTCCCCCACCTACGTGGTGGCCCGCCCATCCCAGGACGCCTTCGCCAACTACCTCCGTCGCCTCCTGCCCGACAGGCTCGCCTACGCAATCACCCGGAAGAAGAACGTCCTCCGGCAGGGTCTCGTCTACCGCAAGACCCGAACCCAGCCCAAGAAGATCAAAGAGCTCCTTATCGGCGGTGTGCGGGCGGGTCTGGGACCCGACTACGACGTGGACACCCATTTCACTCCCACATACAACCCATGGGACCAGCGCCTCTGCCTCATCCCGGACGGAGACCTGTTCAAGGCGATCCGCTCCGGGAAGGCATCGGTGGTGACCGACCACATCGACACCTTCACCGAGACCGGAATCCGCCTCCAGTCGGGAGAGGAGCTGGAAGCTGACATCATCGTGACGGCGACCGGCCTGAACCTGGTCACCCTCGGGGAGATGAACTTCGTGGTGGACGGCGAGCCGGTCGACTTCGCTCGGACCTGGACCTACAGGGGTCTCGCCTACTCCGGCGTTCCCAACCTCGTGGCATCGTTCGGTTACGTCAACGCCTCGTGGACCCTGAAAGCGGACCTCACGTCCGAGTACGTCTGTCGGCTCCTGAAGCACATGGCGAAGGCCGGTGCCACCCGCTGCGTGCCACTGCTCCGCCCTTCGGACGCCGACATGCCGGAACGCCCCTGGATAGACGACTTCCCGGCCGGCTATATGAAACGGTCCATGCACCTGTTGCCGCGTCAGGGCGACCGGACCCCGTGGCTGAACACCCAGGACTACGCCCGTGACGTGAAAATGATTCGCCGTGCGGCCATCGACGACGGCGTCATGGCCTTCGATGCACCGGACCGGGAGTTCGTCGAGACAAAGTAGCCACCGGCCTCCGGCCACCGGACCAGCAACATCTCGTCCGAAGTTCGGCGGTCGCGTAATGGTCAGCCGGTTTCAATGACGGCACCGAGGTCACCTTCGGCGCCGTCCGACACCGACACACGGCGTAGGGTCGCCGGCCATGCGACCGCCGACCCGCTCGCTCGCGGGATGCGTGCTCCTGAGCGGTGCTCTCGGAAGCATCCACGCGTACAGCCTGTTCATCGAGTCCTTCGAATCCGACCTCGGCGTAGGACGCGGCGAGGTGGGTACCCCCTACTCCGTGGCCCTGGCCAGCCTCACCGTCGTGGTGTTGGTCAGCCACCCATTGTTCCGGGTAGTACCAGGCTCCCTGGTTGCCCTGATCGCTTCAGGGGGCGCCACCATCGGACTGCTGCTTGCTGCGTCAGCCAACTCCCTGACGGGCGTTGTCCTTGGGTACGGGGTCGTGTTCGGTGCCTTCAACGGCCTTGGCTACGCCTTCTCACTCCAGCGGGCCTCCGAGTCAAACCAGGACCGTCGCGGATTCGCACTCGGCCTTGTCACTGCGGCCTACGCCCTCGGTGGCGCATCCACCGCCCTGGTCTTCGACAAGCACGTCGCCGCGAGCGGCGCTACCAGTGCCCTTCGCTGGCTCGCCCTCGCCATTGCTGTGACCGGGATCATCACATCTGTCCTGCTCGCCAACGGCGGCTCTCCGGGCCGTGGATCGCCGGCACGCCTCTCGTGCGCGAATCTCCGAGTGCTTGCGCCCCTCTGGACGGCCTACCTACTTGCCGTGCTCGCCGGTCTGATGGCACTCGGGCATGCCGCTGCCATCGTCGACGATGCCGGTGGCCCGGGTGGCGCCGCTGTCGTGGCCGCCGGACTGGCCAGCGCTTCGGGAGGCGTATGGATCGCGCTTGTCGCCGACCGGACAGCGACAGATCGTCTGCTACGCCTGCTTCCGCTCGGGTCGGCCGCCGTGCTCGTCGTCGCTGCCATGGCGTCTCATGGTGTCGTATTGGTGGTCGCCGTATCCGGAATCGCCTTCACGTACGGAGCGCTAATAGCCATCTACCCGCTCGCCGTTGCCCAGAGATTCGGTCAGGACGGTTACCCCCAGGCCTACGGCCGTGTCTTCACCGCCTGGGGCACCGCTGGTTTGATCGGGCCCGTCGGGGCCGGGCACCTATTCGAAGTGACCGGCTCCTACCGGATCCCCTTGTTCCTGGCCGCTGCAGCGGCCATAGGTTCAACTGTCGTCGCCAGACAGCTGTCCGCCGACAAGAACTGAGACGTCTGGTAGGTCGCCATCAGTTCGGCGATGACGGTCAGAGGCACAATGGCGAGATTGGCTACACGCATCATTCCGAACGGAGCCTCCACCTAGTTCCGGATCAAGCGATTACCGTCACCTCGTGGATCTCCAGATCACTGCTACGGCCAGGGACTGCGCCGGCATCGCCCGAGATTCAACCGGCAGGGTCGTATTCGTCGAAGGGGCACTCCCGGGCGAGACAGTGAACGTCGAGTTGGTACGTGTTGAGAAGCGCTGGTCGAGGGCGCGGATCGTCAAGGTGCTGGATCCGTCCCCGCTACGTGTCCCCGTCTCGTGCATCCACCGTCTCGCCGGTTGCGGCGGTTGTGACCTCCTTCACGTGGCACCCGAGTACCAGCTAACAATGAAGGCCTCAATCGTGATCGAGCAACTTGGGCGGTCTGACGTGGCCGCACCAGTGCCGGTTCTCAGGACCCTCGAGGACGACGGAGGACGTACAACGGTTCGTTCTGCGGTGTTGAACGGCAAGGCCGGCTACCGGGTAGGCGGATCCCATGAAGTCGTGCTCCCGGAGTCCTGTGGGGCGGTAGATCCCGCAGCAGAGCAGCTCTTGCTTGAAGGTCGGTACGGCGAAGCCACGGAGATCACCATTCGGGTCGGCAGCCGTACTGGTGAACGCCTCGTCCTTGTAGATGGTCCGGCCACCGAAGTAACCGTCCCCGACGACGTCCTGGTCGTCAGCACTGACGAGTTGGACGCAGGCCGGCGAGCATGGATACACGAAGAGGCTGCTGGTCGCCGCTGGCGGATCTCGGCCCGTTCGTTCTTTCAGAACCGTCCGGCCGGCGTGGACGCTCTTGTGGAAGTGGTCGGCGGGATGGTCGACGACCTGGGTGCCAACGGCCCGATGGTCGATGCGTACGCCGGGATCGGAATCTTCGCCGGCACGATTGGGCAGGGTCGGGACGTCCACGCAGTCGAGCGCGGCAGGGACTCGCTCGCCGACGCCCGTATCAACCTCGACGCAGATCGGGTGAAGATCGTCGGGTCGGCAGTTGAGAACTGGAAGGCGGTACGGGCATCGATCGTGGTTGCTGATCCGGCCCGGGAAGGCCTGGGCCAGCGCGGCGTGGAGGTACTCACGGCGTGCGACCCGGAACTGTTCGTGCTGGTCGGCTGCGACCCGGGGTCTTTCGCCCGGGATGCGGGCCTACTTGCTGGCGCCGGGCTACAACTCGACCGCATGACGGTGGTCGACCTGTTCCCCGGAACGTCGCATGTGGAAACCGTCGGCGCCTTCCTGCCTGGGTGAAGGTCCGTTCGAGAACGAACGGGCAACTGAGAAGGCTCCGGGTTCTAACCCCTTCGGAGTGTTGCCCCCTCCAGGGAACCGTTCGGCCAAACCATTTCAGGGCAGCCTGGACCGTCGCGAACTACCGTCGAGTCATGGACATTGAGGAAGTCAGGGCCTACCTGGCGAGGGAGAATGGTCTCGCCACAGTCAGCACAACACAAGCCGACGGACGCGTCCTGTCCAGCGTCGCCAACTGTGGGGTAATCGACCACCCCATCACCGGTTCGCCGTGCGTGGCCCTTGTCTCAGTCGGTGGCGCTGCCCGGCTGGGCCACGTCCGTCGCGGTTCCCAGGTAACCATCGCGATCCGTCGCGACTGGACGTGGCGGTCGGTAACCGGCCCAGCCGACCTCATCGGACCTGGAGACCTACCTGACGGGATTGACGCCGAAGCCCTGCGGCTCTTACTGCGCGAAGTGTTCCAGGCAGCAAGTGGTACTCACGATGACTTCGACGAATATGACCGGGTCATGACTAACGAAGGACGAGTGGCGGTCTTCGTTGTTCCCGATCGCATCCTGGGCAACTACTGAGGAACGACGAAGTGACCCCTGCACCCGCTCGTGGGTGCCTTCACACCTACGAACGCACACCTACCTGGTGACGTGGCACCAGAAGGTCGCATTTCGGGCTCTGATAATGCTTTGACCTGGAGCTATGTGGTGTCGGAGGAGCTTGATAGCAGCCACTGAGGTACAGGTCCACGGCCTGTCGTTGCTCGACGTGTGACGGTCGCCCAACTCCCCCATTGGCTCCCACGTAGGGCACTGCACGGCGGAACACGATGCATACTGCTGCCTTATGTCGATGATCTACGCGCTGCTTTCGACCTTTTCAATTGGATTGAGTGACTTCTTCGCGTCCGACGTAATAAAGCGGGTGCGCTCCTACGAGGTCACTTCTACGGTGATGCTCGCCGGCGTTGTGGTAACGGCAGTCGCCGCCGTCTTCTGGTCTGGCAACCCCACAACCTCCGACCTGATGTACGGGGGGTTCGCCGGGGCCGCCAACGGTGTCGGCATTTTGTTGTTATTTGTCGCCTACTCCCGCGGATCATTGCGATCCACGGCACCGGCTGCAGCAGTGGCGATGTCTGGCGTTCCGGTGTTGTGGGACAT
>ENA-OSET01000692-OSET01000692.1-sediment-metagenome-genome-assembly--contig:-NODE-692-length-36905-cov-6.616189_pt1 | contig 36905 bp, 37 predicted proteins | sample MGYA00237882_ERZ534229 | MGnify/ENA primary metagenome ERZ534229 (study PRJEB26408, sample SAMN06266212) | sediment metagenome | isolation source: Hudson Canyon methane seep mesocosm | place: USA:Hudson... | reverse complement strand
GAAAGATAAGCCATCCCTTAATTTAACTGACGTAGAGCTTAACGCTATGATCGTTGCTTAAGCAGATCTGGGGTTATGTAGAATGTGTGACACTTTTACTAAAGCTTTATGACGGTTTAAACCGCCCCTAAAATCTTTTTACGCTGGATTTGCTGTGTACTAGCAGTATACTCAAAGTTGACCTAGCTATATTTGGAACAAACATGGATTACAATACTTCTACTCTTTGTGATGTTTTTGCCGACAGTGTTGACGTGGTTGAACCCATGTTTGTAAGTTTTGGAGGACGAGCCTCTTATGGTGGTGAAATTACTACCATAAAATGTTTTGAAGATAAGGGCTTAGTGCTTAAAACATTAGAACAACCTGGATTAGGTAAAATCCTTTTAATCGATGGCGGTGGCTCAATGCGTAGAGCTCTGATTGACTCCAGTGCTGCTCAATTAGCCTTTGATAATGGTTGGGAAGGCATCGTATGTTACGGCAGCGTGCGAGAAGTTGATGAGCTAGAAGAAATAGACATTGGTATTCATGCCATAGCTTCAATCCCAGTGAGTGCTGATGACCAAGAAACGGGTGAAATCGATGTGGCAGTTAACTTCGGTGGCGTGACATTTTTACCAGAAGACCATTTGTATGCAGACAGCACAGGCGTCATTCTTTCACCAGAGCCACTAGATCTTGAATAGCGGTAATTATTGATGCAGGTTAATGTAAATTAAAATTTAGCTAACTAGTTATAATAAAAAAGGCCGCTATTCGATGAATAGCGGCCTTTTAATTTAAACTTACTTATTTTGTGCAGTCTTACTTACCAACCAATACTGATACGTTTTTAATACCGGCTCTTTTCACTTCGTTGATAACTTCAGTTACATCACCGTGTTCAGCTTTTGGGTGAGCCTGAACAGCCGCCGAATCTTGGTTGTTCTCAGCCAAGAAGCTTTGGATATTGGCTTCAACGCGGCGAATATCTACTTGACGACCGTTAACGACAATAGTGCCATCTTCATTCACTCGAATAGATAACGACTTAACATTAGTCGGCGGTGGAGGCGTTTTAGAATCTTTGGGACGACTCACTTCTAGACCTTTCTCTTTCACGAAAGAAGTGGTCACAATAAAGAAGATAAGCATGATGAACACTATGTCCAACATGGGAGTCATGTCAATTGCAGCATCGTCGTCAGAACTGCCGTGCTTTTTTCTTTTCATCGGTATAAATCGCCAATTGGGTTAAAACGAGACTGCCCATTATAGAGACAGTTATGCTTCAGAACATCTATTAATTCCCTTTAAATTAAAAAAATGCTCTTGTTTAAGATTTCTCACTGATCTATAGCGTGCCCCAAATGACAAAAATAATCCAGTAGGATTTTTCAAATTGTTGTTCTGAATAAACCTTGTGAGCAGACGTCATCTTTATCAAAAGCCTGTTTTCACTACTCTAACTGGTTATCTACAAATGATAGATATTCTTATTAACCTGCCCAAACAATGATTAACTAATAAACAGATAATAAGAATTAATGGCTCTAATGATAAGAATTAAGGGGAAGAATAATTTTAGCGTTTTAATACCATCAGAAATATTATCTGCAGATATTTGAACATTCTCAATACATTTGAAGCTCATACTTTAGTCTAAAACCAGCTGTATTTTGTAGCAAACATGTCGCAAATCTGGTTAATTATCGCTACCCGTTTGCTCTTAGAAAATTTACCTGTCTTTACTTTAAAAGTTAACGGCCAACATGCTCATTATCTTTGAAAATCTAAGTTAGTTTTTAATATTGACGACAATTTTTTTAAAAGCGCTTTACTCTATACTCAATAAATACCGTTATTTGAACGTTGTATTAAAGGATTTTTATGTCACATGAAGTTTTGTTTGCGCGTCAGCCAATTTATGATCGTGGAAATGCCATTTATGCATTTGAGTTACTTTATCGTGGAGATTTATTGCTACCACCTTCGGTGCAATCAGTAAAAGCTACGGTAGAGGTGATAGTCAATTATTGCTCAGGGCTTATCGATGATAATGCGACATTAGGTCATCCAATTTTTTTGAATGTGGATGAAGGATTTATTACTTCAAACGTATTTATACCTTTATCTCCAGATAACTTGGTCATAGAGATTTTAGAGACTGTAAAACCAACACCTGAAGTGATTAACTCGCTAACAAACTTACGAAAACAAGGTTATAAACTTGCACTAGATGATTTTATCTTTACACCTGGAAGCGAAGCTTTTTTCCCACTGGTTTCGATCATTAAGATCGATGTGCTCAATGTTGACATCTCAACACTTAAAGATCAGCTTAAAAAATTCAATTTTGTCGGCAAAACACTATTGGCTGAAAAAGTTGAAGATGAAGCTACTTATCAGATTTGCAAAGAGTTAGGTTTTGATTTGTTTCAAGGTTACTACTTGGAACATCCAACCATAATTGAGGGACGTAATTTTACTGGCAGTAAACAAACATTGTTGAACTTAGTGTCGGAACTTTGCAAAGAAAACGTCAGCGTTAAAGAAGTGTCTGATTTAATTGCTGCCGATCCTAGCCTAGTACTTAAAATCCTTAAGATTGTAAATTGTCCCATTTATCCGTTTAAACATGAAATAACCAACTTACGAGAGGCTGTCATCAAGCTCGGTATAGTGGTCGTGAAAAAATGGGCGATTATTTTATCTTTAGTCGCAGGTTCTGATCAACCAAGTGAATTGTTTCGTACTTTGTTGGTAAGAGCTAAAACATGTCAACTATTTGCAGTAAGTAGTAAACAAAAAAACGCTGAGGATTATTTCATTGTAGGGCTGTTTTCGGGGCTGGATGCAGTGTTAAAAATTGAAATGGTGACCTTGCTGGACAATATAAATTTTCCAGCACATGTTAAGGAAGAATTACTGTCTTCAAACAAAAGTGAAAGTAGCGTTTTAAACTATGTTTTTGGGTATGAAAAAGGGCGACTTCTTCCCGCAAGAGTGATTAATAAGTTGGACGAAGCCTATTGGGATGCCACTATTTGGGCTGATGAGTTGATGCAATTTGCTGTGCCAAAATAATGTGATTTTGGCCAAAGGGATTCATTTTGTTGGTGATGTTTTCAGGTTTTTATTGCCGTACCTAAATAATAAAAATAATCGAGCAGGTTTTTAGAAATTGTTGCCCTGAGTTCGTTTGCTGGGTAGATCCCCATCTTTGCTTCTGGGCTTTGTTTAGTGCCTTGCACCAAAAATGCATTTTTGATGTGGTGATCTTGAATACTAGCCTCAAAGGCACGAGCAACAAGTTCTTGTGGGCGAGCGTAATAAAATGTTTTTAGTAGTTTATCAGCTTGTGCGCTGCGATTGACGTACTCATTAGGTTGGCTTTTATCGGTAGTTAAAAAGATTGATTCGAAGGACAAGCTGAGTTTTTCATTTAGTTGATGCGATATTTGCGGCTGATCTTGTAACCAACACTGAGAAGCAAACTGTTCATGGGATGTATGAATAAATAATTTATCACAAATATAATGGTCAAAAGCGTGGAACCATTCATGGGCAAGTGCGCCGCCTCCAGCATTTTTGGCCAGTGCTAACTTTTTGGTATTAGACTCATAATGGGCACTGCTATGTTTTCTTCCGCCGCTACCAAATGCCAATGACAAACTACCATTTAAAGAAATGACCGCCTCAGGCACCTGTAAAATATCCATTAAGTCACATAAAGCATCAAAAAATAGGTTGGCTGCAATTTGTTGCTCTGCTGCAGTAACCCATTTGCCAATTGTCACAGTACGAAAGCCAAAAATTTTAACTATATCTTGAAAACTAACGTCGGCACCATCTCGGTGTGAAGGGCCGTTCCGATAGTAAGGTTTATGAATACGGGAGTCGGGAGTATGCACTGTGTTAATTACAGGGTTTCTATTTCAGCTATTAACTGGTTACACCAATTGTCGATACGTTCATCGGTTAAATCATATTGGTTTTCGTCATCAAGACACAAACCAACAAAAAAACTTTTGTCTTCAGTGAGCGCTTTCGAGGCAATAAAGTCGTATCCATCGTTAGGCCAATAACCCACAAAATTACAGTCTAATACCAGCAGTTCATCATGCAACATGCCCACTGCATCTTGAAACCACTCTGCGTAACCTAGTTGATCGCCCAAACCAAAAATGGCGACGGTTTTATTGGCTAGGTTTAGTCCAGATATGTCTTGCCATTTGGATTCCCAGTCCTCTTGCAGTTCGCCAAAATCCCAGGTGGAAATACCAAAAATCAAAATTTCAAAATCTTCTGCTTGGGTCAGTGATACGTCTTTAATATTCAATAATTCAATGCAGGGATAACCCATTAACTGGTCTATCTTAGCCTGAATTTTTTCAGCTGCCATTTCAGTGTAACAAGTGGTTGAGCCGTAAAATAAGCCGATTTTTAATTCGTTATTAATCATGAAATCCTATATGAAATGAGGCATTGGTGAGGTTATTCACAAGCAGTGGCCGAATAGTAAGTTATTGAATTAATGAGGTTTTGTTTTAGTTGGTAAATCGATAATGCACATTGTGAATGTTCCCCATCATTCGAGAATGCCTCTTCTATAACAGCTACAGTGTCACCAAGCGTCATAGATTTTTTAATCTGTGAGCGGGCCTGAGAGCGTTGTTTAAAGTGGGCAATCATTGCAGTTCTCAAAGCGTCCTTACCATCTGTTTCAATGAGTATTTGATCATCAATGTTATATAACCATTTCACTTGTTCACTGGTTTTTTCAAGCATTTTTTCAATATCATGTTGATTGTAAGCATCGATAAATAACGTTACTTGTTTTGATGATGCAGCTGCAGTAGAAACAGCCCAACTGACCAACACTATCAAGCATAGAATTTTCACTGTGTTCCCCTCAATTATACAAGAATGCACATACACCGACACATTATACAAATAAAGTCTGGTTACGCGGCTTTTAATCGTTGATCTGAAAATTTGATGAACGGTTGTATTAACACTGCTGTCTGCAGTGTTAACAAATAATGACCAACTGGTCCAAATAAATATTTCTTCATAATTTTGAGTAGGGTAAACTAATTCAGTTATTGATTACATTGAGACAGTGGGTAAATGAGAACGTTTTTGGGTGGGATTATAGGGATGTGCGGTTTATTCGTTAGTTGTGGGAAAATCCCTGAAACGGCAACAGTAGATCAAACTTTACAAGTCAATGGACATTGGATCATGGAGCAAAATGGTCAGGTGATGCGTAACCCGCAGTCATCAGGATTAGTTAAGTGGCGTGATGGGTTGATGACATTAAGCGACCGCAGTGCCGATCCAGAGCAGCGCTTGCGTTTACGGACTATTTCTAAAGATGATGCATTGTTAGGTGCTATTGACTTCCCAATGATTTTATCTGAAGAATTACAATCAAGCTGTTTTGCCGCCTACATTACTGATAACCCTGATCTAGAGGCGCTGACTGTTGATCCTGAAGATGACCGAATATTTTATGTAGTAACTGAGGATGCCTCATATGCCGATCCGATGTCAGAAGCATGTCAGCAAAAATATTTAGATTCAGGCTCAACTAATTATCCTACATTGCTGGTGAGGCTAGAATTACAAACCAACAATATTGTACTCATTACGCATATTCGGCCTATCCAGTTTTCTGCCAGTATGCAGATTGGTGATTTCCCTAATGATGGCGTTGAAGCCTTAGCATTTGGTCAGGACCGGACTTTGTATCTAGGTATTGAAAAAGACAGTAATAAACAAGCTAGAATTTTTTCTCTACAAATGAACAACGAATTTTGGCATTCAGATGAATATGCAGCTGTAAAAACATTTGCACTCAAACTACCGACTTTTGAAAGTGGCAATCACCCCATTAACGGTATGGACTATTATCAAACGCCTGATAACCGAGAATTTTTGCTAGTGGCTGCCAGAAATGACGAAACATTATGGGTAGTCGATTTATCTGGCCAAAAAGAAACGGTCATTTTACCGGTAGATTTTTTTGCAGAAATTCAAACTAGCAGTGAAGGATGTGAAAACTACGAAGCGATGGACAATGCCTCTATAGAAGGTGTGGCTGTGGTTGATGAGACCTTATGGCTAATTAATGATCCATGGAAAGCAGTGTATTTAAATAACGTGAAATGTTCGCAAAATCGCGAAAACTATCAAATGTTTGCACCGTTGTTGTTTAGTTTGCCTATCCAATCAAAATGGTTTGATTAGTTCGAACCATTATCAATAGGTACTGGGTTTGAATCCTATGTTTTTTCTGTTGTAAAAAACTAAATGTTTACTTCTGTGTAGTTTGAGCAAGTAGATTATTCCCATTGCCGTTTTCCTCAAACATTTCTACAAATGTGCCAATGTGGCCTTCGCCAAATTACAATTCAAAGCAGAAAATTGAAAAATTTTACTAAATTATGTCTGAATGCGATGTGCTAGTTCGATGTTACGGTGAGAAACATCTATTGTTTCTTAACTATATTCATTTAATAGGCAGAATAAACATGCAATTTTTAGCTTTGATTTATGCTGGTGAAGAGCAAGATGACGTCGATTTGGAGACTTTGATAGCCCAATATCAAGCGTTTGATGAACAAGCAGAAAAGGCTGGGATTTTATTAGGAGGCAATGCGTTAGAGGCTGTTAGTACTGCTACTTCTGTAAGAGTGCGAAATTCAAAATCTGAATTAACTGACGGGCCTTTTGCTGAAACAAAAGAACAGCTTGGTGGGTATTATTTATTTGAGTGTAAAAATCTTGATGAGGCGCTGGAATGGGCAGCAAAAATCCCCAGTGCCCGTTATGGCACCATTGAAGTCAGGCCCGTGATGGTTTTTGATCAATAATATGAGTCAAAAAGTCAGAACATTTTGACAATGGATAATCTAGCACGAATTTTTCGTGCTCAATCCGGTCAGGTTTTAGCGTCTTTAATGTATTTATCACGAGACTTGCAGTTGGCCGAAGATGCACTGCAAGACGCCTGCGAACAAGCCAGTAAGAAATGGCTTGTTCAAGGAGTACCTGAAAATACTGTCGCTTGGTTACACTTAGTTGCGAAGCGTAAATTAATCGACAAATTACGGCAACAGAGCTCCCAGCAGAATCCAAATACCTTACAGTTAATTGAGCAATCTCTTTACGTACAAGACGACACTGACTTAGAAACAGACTATGAGGTGCCCGATGAAAGGTTAAGGCTAATCTTTATCTGTTGCCATCCAGCGCTAAGTGAAGCGGCGCAAGTAGCACTTACGTTGCGAACTTTGTGTGGCTTAAGTGTGAGAGAAATTGCCCGTGCCTATCTATTGTCAGAAGTCGCGGTAGGGCAGCGCATCACTCGGGCAAAGAAGAAGATAAGGGATGCCGGTATCAGCTATGATGTTCCTAACGCTAAGCAACTCAGCATTAGACTGCCATCAGTGTTGAAAGTGATTTATCTTATTTATAATGAATCGTATTCTGCTTATGAAGGTCAAACTTTAAACAGGCAAGATTTGGCCAACGAAGCCATTAGGTTAAGTTTGTTGATGGTAAAGCTGGTACCCAACGCTGAAGTATTTGGTTTAGCTGCTTTGATGTTATTTCATGATGCACGTCGATTGTCTCGCAGCTCAGCTACCGATCCTTATATAACCCTAGAACAGCAAAATAGAACTTTATGGGATCAGGATAAAATAGAGCAAGCGGATGTTTTTATTCATAAAGCTTTAGAGTATAAACAGCGTGGTCCCTATCAGATTCAAGCTGCCATTAGTGGTTTACATTCAAGGGCAAAAAGTTGGGAAACTACCGATTGGGCACAAATTCAGTTGTTATATATGAGTTTGTTTCATTTGCACCCTTCTCCTGTTGTTGCGCTTAACCTTGCCATTGCTAAGGCAAATGGAGGGTTACTTAAGCAAGCTTATGAAGAGGTTGTCACGCTGAAAAATGAGCTTAATCAATATCAGCCTTATTATGCAGCACGCGGAGAGTTAGAAAGTCGTTTGAATTTGACTGAACGGGCTATTTCTTCAATTAGTAAGGCAATTAGTTTGAGTAAAAATAGTATAGAGCGGGACTTCTTAATAAAAAAGAGAGGGCAATTGCTCAAACTGTAATCCATAACGCATTTAAAGACGTAGATATTATATAGTTTGAATAATAGTGCGTATCAAATGATTCAAAATTCTCCTCTGACTATTTTTTATGATAGTTACTGCCCATTATGTTTAATGGAAATGGACAAGTTAAAACAGCTAGATAAACATCAAAATCTTTCTTTTGTTGATATTCAGCATCCCTCTTTTTCCGCTCGTTATCCTCACTTAGATTGGCAATCTTTGAACGCTCGTATTCATGGTTATTTGCAGGATGGACGTCTTATCAGTGGATTAGATGTGACATATTTAGCTTGGAAATTGGTCGGTAAAGGTTGGGTATATGCGCCGTTACGATGGCCGGTCATCAGTTGGTTTGCCGATATTGCATATAATGTATTTGCTAAACATCGCTACCGTATTTCTTATCTTCTAACGGGTAAGAAACGTTGTGTTCCCTGTGAAGCTAAAGGTGAAAAAATTGATGTATAAAGGCAATGCATTGGTAATAGGTGCCTCTGGAGGCATAGGAAAAGCCTTGGTTAAGCAATTATATGAATCAGGTGAATATGAAAAGGTGTATGCGGTATCCCGTACTTCTGCAGCATCACCTGTAAATGGTGTTCAGTATCATAGTTTGGACTCTGAAAATGCAAGCCTAGTTGCTCAATATTGCCAACAGCTTAAGCAAGATAATGGTCAGTTTACTTTAGTGGTTTGTTGCATCGGTGCTCTACATGCTACGGATGCTGATAACCAACGAATTATGCCTGAAAAACGTTTGGAGGATATACAGCAAGACCAACTAAGTTTTTACTTCAAAACAAATGCCATATTACCAGCTATATGGTTAAAACATGTTGAATCGATACTTAAGGGCACTGAACCTGCAAAATTAGTTTTTTTTAGTGCCAGAGTTGGCAGCATTAGTGATAATCAATTAGGTGGTTGGTATGGCTATCGAGCCAGTAAAGCTGCACTTAATATGATGATAAAGTGTGCTCAAATTGAATGTCAAAGACGTGCCAAAAATATTAGCTTAATTAGTTACCACCCAGGCACAGTTGAAACAGAGCTGTCCAAGCCGTTTCAGTCGAAAGTGCCAACAGGAAAATTATTTACTGCTAATTTTACAGTCACCCAGTTACTTAAAATTATCCCTAGTCTTAGCGCTGAAAACGGGCCCCATTACATTGATTGGCAAGGTAACGACATCCCATGGTAATAAGCTGTAAACATTTTTTGTGATTTTTGTAGTGCTTGAATTGCCAACATAAAAGACTTTATGGATCTCTGCTGGTAACATCTGTAAGAATTATAAAAATAATAAAGGATAGGTTATGAGCGCACCTCGCGAACAGTTTGGTTCTCGTTTAGGTTTTATTCTAGCTGCAGCTGGTTCGGCTGTGGGTATCGGTAATATGGTAGGTTTCCCTGTTGCGGCTACTAAAAATGGTGGTGGCGCATTCTTATTAATTTATGCCCTTTTTGTAGCTTTTATTTGTTTGCCTGTGATGTTGGCTGAAATGTCTGTAGGTAGACATAGCCGTAAAGACCCACTCGGTGCTTATTCATCTTTGACAGACGGCCATAAAGGCTGGAAGTTAGCTGGTTGGCTTTCGATTATTACGCCCTTCATGATCGCAGTTTTTTACTTGGTTATCACTGTTTGGATATTCGGTTATTTGTTTCACTCCATAACCGGTAACTTAGACATGCTGGCCGCTCCTGATACGTTTGGTTCCTTTATCAATGGTTACGACTTGTTTTATTACATGGTTGGGGTTTTGGCTGTTATTTATTTGATCTTGCAAGGCGGAGTAAGCCAAGGGATTGAAAAAGCAGCTAAATTTATGATGCCCACCCTGTTTGTCATGCTGGTGGCTTTAGTCATTTTTGTACTGACACTGGATAATGCTTTTGAAGGTGTGAAGTATTATGTGATCCCAGATTTCAGTAAGATTAATGCATCTGTGGTCAATGGTGCGTTATCTCAGGCGTTCTTTTCATTATCTTTGGGTATGGGGATCATGATCACCTACGGTTCGTATCTGGATAAAAAGGCCGACGTACCTGGTTCTGCAAAAATGGTAGCACTACTCGATACTGCAGTGGCCTTTATCGCTGGTTTATTGATTCTACCGGCTGTATTTTCCTTTAATCCTGATATTAACACCAATGATCTAAGCGACTCATCAGTTGGTATGATATTTACGTTTTTACCTAAAATATTTTTAGCATTACAAACCACTATTGGTTATGTGGGAGCCAGCGCCATTGCTAGCTTCTTCTTTTTGTTAGTGTTTTTTGCTGCGATTACCTCGATTGTGTCTATATTCGAAGTGCCAGTAGCGGCCTTGATGGATGAGAAAAAATTCAGCCGACGCAAGGCACTTGGTTGGATGGGGCTACTATTAGTCATTTTCTCGTTAATGGCTGCAACTTCATTCGGAATGGTTGATTTCTTTACTGGTTTTATAAGTTATGCCGGGCAGTCTAAGTCATTCTTTGACGTGATAATTGATGTGTTTTACGACACTATTTTGCCTCTCAATGGTCTATTAATATGTATTTTTGTTATCTACCGTTGGAAGAAGGAAAATTTCAATAAAGAGCTCGATGAAGGTTCACCTAGTTATGAACATAGCTGGTTTGAACGTTATGTTGATTTTTCCGTAGGTACTTTTATTCCTGTTATTTTGTTGTTGGTGTTCATTAACACAGTAGCGTTGAAATATTTTGGAACTGCATTGATCGGTTAAGACCTAGTGCACCAAAACTGTCATAAAGCCAAACCTCAAAAGTTTGGCTTTTTTGTTTTGGTTTGATTGTTAGTAATTTGTCTAGGCAGGTTCATTATCTCGATAACATATCGTAAGGGCTAGGATATTTAAGGTTTATGCCTAATAAACTTAAGCTGTCTCTCCCATCGATTAACTTGCCGTTTGTCGGTGCTTGCTGTTCGATGAACGAGGGAGGTATTAAACTGAGTTGTTCTGCCGCCCAGGTATAATATTCGTGCCTAGTCGGGTGTTCTGTTGAACATATCACTAAAGTATGCCCCCAAACCTTGTTTTTGATAACAGATTCAATGCTTTGAATAACATCATATTGATGCACTAAATTAACTATTTTATTTGGTGCGGCTAATTCGGTTTTTGCTGCTAGGTAGTTTACTGGGTGCCTGTCCTCACCCACTAGTCCAGAAAGTCTAAGTATGCTGGCTTGACTAGCGAAATAGCGTTGTACCTTTTGTTCTACCAGCAAGTTAATTTGGCCCGATTCAGAGCTTGGATGAGTTGGACTTTTTTCTGTAACGACTGCGTTTTGCTCACCATACACAGATGTAGTACTGATAAAGATAACCTGCTTAATACTACTTTTGGCAGCTTGCTTTAATAAGTCATGCATATTGATGCTGAATGTTTCAGAAGATAGTGTTTTTCGACCGACTGGAATATTTAAAATCAGTAAGTCAGAACTAAAAATAGGAGTGAATTTTTTCTGGCTAAGTGTCGCTCCTAATTCGAACTGGACAGCGGTGAATCCTAGTGAATTTAGCTGTGAGCAACCAGTTTCAGAACGGCGAGTAGCCACAATACTGTGACCACTTTTTTGTAGACTAAGACCTAGTGGCAAGCCTAACCAGCCGCAACCAACAATTGCTATTTTCACTATTATTTTTCATCCTACTAGGTGACTTAGCCTAAATTATTACATAGCATCATATTGTTCGCTTACGTGAATGACATCAAGCTTGGAAAGTTGTTTGATGTTCATTTGTAAATAGTTTTCAGCTACGTCGACTCTGGCCAAAGTAGCGCATAACTCTTCTGCTTTGTCTTCAAGTGCTTCAGCTTGATATTCTACTTTTTGTTCCATCTGTTCGCCAAAACGTTCCATTTTTTGTTCGAATTCAGTCATGTCTCCACCACTAAAAATGAGCTGAGTACCTATAGCAACCATTAGGTGGCCAATTGAATCCGTGACTAAATCTTCGATAGCGTCTTCAAATTGAGCTTCCCATTGTTCGCCAAAAAACTCACCATTTTCAAACGATTCGGAGTGTAAACGAATGTCACCATTGTCCGCATAAAAATTATATTGAATTTGCTGATCAAGGTTGCGTAATTTTTCTGACAAGTCCTCTAAGGCAGTATTATCTGAACCTAGTAGTTCGGTAAATACCTCATTTAGTGCGGTACTTGCCAACGCGACAGCATCGGTGGCTATAGCTGCTGCTTGAGGTGCAGCTAGGTTGATTCCATCATAATAGTTGTCCACCCAACTTTGTTGTTGGGTATCTAGCGTTAAAGCAATGCCATCAACATACAAGATTTTATCTTGATCTATGGTAAGGCGGGTATCGTTGTCTAACTTGACTGCTAATACGTTGTTTTCTAATTGCATGTTGCCGTTGAGTTCGACGTTACACTGATTAGCAATAACTGGAAGTGAGCAACAAGCTAACGCTCCTGCAAATATTACTGTACGCATAAAATTCTCCTAGCTGATTAATAATGGTTGACTCATTTTATAGAGCAAAGCCTAGGCCAGAAATAAAAACCTATAAAAAACAGTTAGATATGATTTATATATGCTCAGTTCAATCGATGTTAAAGCTGAAGTTAGTGAATATCGCTAATAAGTGAGATTTTATGCCAATATAAATTTCCTTTTATGTCTTTTGGCATTCTGGGTTTTTGGTGCATAATGTCCATAATTTGGAATACGTAGGAATTGACTGATGAGTAATTGGCTCGAACCCATTTTGTTTGGTTTTACATTAATCACCTTTGTTTTAGGTACTAGCAGCATTATTATGAGCTTTTTACCTACACCAGAAGGTGTGAACGTTATGCAGTCTAAGGTGGAATATGGCTTTTTTGGCGCGTCAGCGTTGGTCTTATTCGTAGTGTTTTTATACGCTTTGGCGACTGTTTAGTATTAGACTGATGTAAGAAATTAGGGCTTATCACTAACACGTTGGTAAGCTCTTAATCTAAATGCTGGCAGTATCGCAAGCAAGTGATCAAAAATATCGCTTTGGATCCCTTCATAATTAACCCAGTTTTTATCCGCACAAAAACAATAAATTTCTAGAGGAACTCCAAGTTCTGTAGGTGGTCTTTGGCGCACCATTAAAGTCATGTCTTGGTTAATATCAGGGTGGTTTTCTAAGTACGCCTGCATATACGCTCGCAATGTGCCAATGTTGGTAAGCCTGCGGCTGTTAACTAAATCTGTGCTATCGATTTTTTGCTCATTATGAAAACGCTGTAGTTTTTCGAGTTTGGCTTGAATATAGCTTTTTATATAGCGAATTTTGGAAAATTCATCCAGCATATCCTGATCACAAAAACGTATGCTTTGGATATCGATATTCAAAGAGCGCTTAATACGACGGCCACCACTTTCGCTCATGCCTCGCCAATTTTTCACCGGCTCTGAAATAAGCGCATAAGTGGGGATGGTCGAGATTGTTTTATCCCAATTTTGCACTTTCACGGTCGTTAAGCCTACCTGCAATACGTCACCATCAGCCCCATATTTGGGCATTTCTATCCAATCTCCGGTGTTAACCATTCGATTTGCAGCTATCTGAATACCGGCAACAAAACCTAAAATAGTATCTCGGAATAATAACAACAGAATGGCGGTAACTGCACCTAACCCTGATAGCAGCAATAGTGGTGATTTGTCCATTAAGTTAGAAATGATCAATAAGCCGGCAATGATGACGATAAATAATTTAGCGACTTGAATGAAACCAGTAATGGGGGCTTTTTTAGCCAAATTTGAGGCGTTATACGTGTCCTCGATGGTATTCAACAGCGCACTGATTGCCATGACAGCAGAAATAAGCACATAGATGACTGCTGATTTTTGCAAGAATGCCAGCAATGCTGGGTTTTCAATGAGCAATTGGCTAAGTAAATAAATAAAAACAGCTGGTACAATATGCCCGATACGTTTGAAAAAACCATGTTGATGTAACTCGTCGTCAAATTGGTTTTTGCTCTTTAAAACAAGTTTTCGTACGCGGCTATTGAGTAAACTTTTGGTTATCCAATTACTCAGCCAAGCGATGGTGAAAATTCCAGCCAAAGCCGTTATTTGAAATGCCCAGCTCTGAGGCGTAACTTGAATACCAAAATACGCTAATAGTGATATTAAATTTTCTGAAATGTAGTGAGTTTCTTGCACTTATTTAGTCCCTTTTAATTCGGTAATAAGTTTATCTTTGTTTTGCCAAATCGAATTTAACCACTCTTGAAAACCGAGTTTAAATTTTTCATCTTTAAAATAATCACCAACAATTTCATCAGTAACTGGATGTACATTCACTCGGATAATAACCTTTTTTAGCCGGCCATTTAACATTGCCATCATAGGACTACCGTTTGTCTCAGGATATATTATTGTAATATCCAGAACACTAGTGAATAACTCACCCATAGTTGCTAACGTAAATGCAATGCCTCCTGCTTTAGGAGGTAAAAGGTTTATAAATGCGCTTTGTTTTAATTGTTGCTTTTCTGGGGTAAAACGATTGCCTTCGACAAAATTGATGACTGTAGTAGGCAACTGGCGAAATTTTTCACAAGACTTTTTGGTGGTGGCAATGTCTTTACCTTCTAAATGGGGATTTTTTTGCAAAAACGCTTTGTTATATCGCTGCATAAACGGCATGTCTAATGCCCATGCTCCAAGCCCTACAAAAGGTAGCCAAATTAATTCTTTTTTAAGAAAAAATTTCGGTGCGGGAATTTTGCCAGCGGCAAAATCGGTTAACAAAATAATATCTAACCAACTTAGGTGATTCGCTACTATTAGATACCACTCGTTTTTGCTCAGTTCACCTTCAATCGCATAGTCTAATTCCACTTTATTCATACATTTTATTAAACTAACACTGCAAATTCCAAAAGCGCACATCATGAAATTCAATATGACATTGGTAGGTTTAGTGATAAAGGAGAAAGGTAGAATAAACTTCACTAAACCAAACAACGTGATAGAAATTGCCCAAAACGCTAGACTTATCATCTGCAAGGTTAAGTGTATTGGGAACACAATAAAACGTGGAAAAATACTAAACATCTTGCGACTTCTCTGCCAAAAGTGCTTGCAACTCTTGGTCTTTTTGCTGCCATAATTCCGTTAACCAACGTTGAAATTTAACTCTTTGTGTATGGTCATCGAAGTAATCATCGCCATAAACATCACTGTTTAATAAATCTTGGATAGATAACACTTTAATCTGCACTTGTACTTTGTTGACTTTGCCACAGGCAAAGTCCCAGAAAGTAGGTGTTCCTTCAGGGTAATGGATAGTGACATCGAGTAATTTATGAAGCTGCTGTCCCATGGCCCCTAAAACAAAAGCCATACCGCCCGCTTTAGGTTTTAGTAAGTGTTGAAATTTTTCCCCTTGGCGTATCCGTTTTTGTTCAGTTAACCGCGTACCTTCTACAAAATTCATGATACTGACGGGTTTGAACGTAAACTTTTCGCAAGCCTTACGGGTATTTTCTAAATCTTTACCTTTTAAGTGGGGATGTTTGGCCAATAACGCTTTGCTGTATCTATGCATAAAGGGAAAATCTAATGCCCACCAAGCTAAACCAAGAAAAGGTACCCAAATGAGTTCTTTTTTGAGGAAAAATTTTAGAAAAGGAATTTTGTGATTAAAAACCCGTTGTAACACTAATATATCAACCCAAGAGCGGTGGTTTGATATGACCAAATACCAATCTCTTTTACTTAGTCCTTCCAGCCCTGTGGCTTCAAATTTAGTACGACTAAATAAATTCTGATTTGCACTGTTGACCGATATCCAATTTGTTGCACAACCATCTAACAAATAAGACATAAATGTTTGCCATATTTTAATGGGAATTAACTTGAGAAATGAACAAATTAAAATGGGAATTAGCCAAAAAATGGTGTTAATAAAATAACAAAATGCCGATATGGCACCAAACAATGGGGAAAAAATCGTTGAAAACATGCTGTAAAACGTCACTACTACTTTAAATCTGCCACAAGTTTAAACTAAAAACATGTATGAGATGTAGTAGTTATTGTTTTCCATTGTGTATGGGTAAAGACAGGCATTGCCTTTTCACCGTCTGTCCGAGATTTTCATCGGCAAAATGTGTATTATCGCCAACCCCAATATGTTTATTTGTCTCCAATAATGGTGAATAATTTTATGAAAAAACAAATTCTTCTAGTTGCAGGAATGGCAGCTATGTTTAGCCTTGCGGCCTGTGATGTTAAAGATCGCCAACAAAAAGTTAGTCAAGCCGATACCGACCAAGTGCAGTCGAGTGTTGTGCCTGAGGGATTTACAAAAATTGCCTCTGTGACTAAAAAGGCTGATGAGATTGTTATTCCTTTCACTAAATATCAGCTCGATAATGGACTAACTGTTGTTTTACATCCTGATAACTCTGACCCTTTGGTGCACGTAGACATTACTTACCATGTAGGTTCTGGTCGTGAAGAGCCTGGTAAGTCAGGCTTTGCTCACTTCTTCGAACACATGATGTTTCAAGGTTCGGAAAATGTGGCGGACGAACAACATTTCGGTTTGATCACCGAGTCTGGCGGCACACTTAATGGTTCTACCAACACCGACCGTACTAATTATTATGAAACTGTTCCTTCTAATCAATTAGAGCGAATGCTTTGGTTAGAAGCGGATCGAATGGGGTTTTTCCTCGACGCAGTGACTATAGAAAAATTCGAAAATCAGCGTGAAACTGTCAAAAATGAGCGCGGCCAAAATTATGATAATCGTCCTTATGGTCTACTTCGAGAAAGGGTTGGTGAAGCTTTATTCCCTGAAGGTCACCCATACTCTTGGTCGACTATTGGTTATATAGAAGATTTAAATCGTGCAGACTTGAACGACTTGAAAAAGTTCTTCTTGCGTTGGTATGGTCCAAATAACGCCACGTTAACAATAGGTGGCGACATGGATCAAGCGCAAACATTGGCTTGGGTGAAAAAATATTTTGGTGGTATTCCTCGGGGCCCTGAAGTGGTTAAGCCTGAGTATACTGAGGTCACCTTGGATCAAGATCGTTATATTTCTATGCAAGATAACGTCTCATTGCCTTTAGTGTATATGTCTTTCCCAACTGTGCATGCCAATCACCCAGATGAAGCACCACTCGATGTGCTTATGTCTATCCTAGGTAGTGGCAAGACGTCACTGTTATATAAAAACATGGTGAAGAACGGCAAAGCTGTTCAAGCTAATGCAAATCATGGATGTGGGGAGTTAAGTTGTCAGTTTACGTTACTGGCATTGCCAACGCCTGGTAACAGTTTGTCTGAGTTAGAAGTTATTATTCGCGCTTCACTGGATGAATTCGAAAGTAAAGGCGGGGCGACCGATGGTGATATACAGCGCGTTAAGGCTGGTATTGTATCAGGTATGGTTTACGGGCTAGAAAGCGTATCTGGAAAAGTCAGTCAACTTGCTGCCTATGAAACCTATCGAAACAATCCTAATGCCATTGGTGAAGATGTAGCGCGTTATGAAAACGTCAGCCAAGACGATGTAATGCGAGTCTATAAAAAATATATTAAAGATAAGCATGCCGTAATCATGAGCATAGTGCCTAAAGGGCAAGGTGATAAAATCGCCAAGACAGACACTTGGCAGCGTTACGAGAGAACTATTCCAGATAGTATTGAAGATGACTCAATTGCTCTGCGCCCAGGCACATCAGATTTCGATCGCTCTATGGTTCCTGCATCAGGTAAAAACCCTAGTGTTAGAGCCCCAGACATCTATAAACTAACCACTAAAACAGGCATTAAAATTTTAGGCACAGTAAATGATGAAGTGCCGACCACCACTATTCGCTTGCGTATCCCAGCAGGGCAAACCAGAGAGCCGATTGATAAGCTTGGTCTCGCCTCACTAACAGCTGCAATGGTCGGTGAAGCAACTAAAAAATCAACTGCTGAAGACTTATCTAATCAATTACAAAAATTGGGTTCAACGGTTTATTTTTCTGCCGACAATAAGTTTACCAGCATCAACATTCGCACTCTGACTAAAAACTTGGATGAGACTCTGGCTGTAGCAATAGAGCAGCTAACCCAGCCAAAATTTGATGAAGCTGATTTTATACGTCTACAAAAACAACAAATAGAAGGCCTTAAAACAGCGAAGAAAAATGCTGCTACTACTGCAACAGAAATCTTTAGTAAGTTAGTTTTTGGCAGTGATAATAGTTTCGCTCATGCTAACAACGGTACTATTTCTACTTTACAAAAACTTACTTTAAAGGATGTCTCTGAATTCTATAGTGCTAATTATGGTCCTTCAAATGCCGACCTTATAGTGGTCAGTAACTTGGCTGAAAAAGAGATTAGCAAAACGCTTAAAACCTTGGATGTTTGGCAAGGTAAAAGCAGTCCAATGCCGGCACTTAAACCCTTCCCAGAGTTGCAAGCAGGTACCTTATATTTTATCGATAAGCCAGAAGCGGCGCAGTCTGAAATACGTATTGGTAAACGCGCTCTTAACTATGACTCGGTTGGTGAGTATTACCGATCAGATTTGATGAATTATAATTTGGGTGGAGCTTTTAACAGTAGGATCAATCTTAATCTTAGAGAAGATAAGGGATACACCTATGGCGCTCGCTCCTTCTTTTATGGAAATGATTTTTACGGCTTCTATCGAGCGCAAGCGGGTGTTCGTGCTGACACCACCGCGGATTCAATAGTGCAGTTTAGAAACGAAATTTCTGCCTTTGGTGAAAAAGGTCTGACAGTAAAAGAACTGGAGTTTGTGAAAAGTGCCATTGGGCAACGTGATGCGCGCAACTATGAAACACCAAGGCAGAAGCTGAGTTTCTTATCAGAAATCATGACCTATAATTTAGATAAAGGTTTTGTAGATGAGCAAAATCAGATTTTGGAAAATGTGAGTTTAGAAGAACTGAGTGGATTGGCCGCCAAACATCTTAAACTTGACGAGATGATTACTGTAGTGGTGGGTGATAAAGCTAAAGTTATGGATAGTCTTAAACCTATGTTTGAGAATATTGTTGAGCTTGATGAAGAGGGTAAGCCACTTTAGTTAATCTGAATGTATTAACTTAATAGCCACCATTTTTCATCGATGGTGGCTATTTTTTTAGGTTCAGTTCTACATGCACCGCTACATCATAGATATTTGAGATCAGCAAGGAAGAACTGCAATGATTAATCAAGCGAACAGTATTCTTAAAAGCGTATTTGGTTTTGATCAGTTTCGAGAGTCGCAAGAAGCGATAATCAGCAACGTATTACACAAGAAAAACACTCTAGCTATTATGCCAACCGGTGGTGGTAAATCTTTGTGTTATCAGATCCCGGGTACCGTTTTTGATGGCTTAACTATTGTAATCTCGCCACTTATTTCATTGATGCAAGACCAAGTTAGACAGTTGAATGAGTTGGCGATCCCAGCTTGCGTGTTAAATAGCTCACTTTCAGACAATGATTATCAAGACAACTTAGATGCCATTAAACAGCAACAGATTAAATTGTTGTTTTTGGCTCCTGAAACGGCACTACAAAATAATATTTTAGATCTATTAACAAATTGTGATGTGGCTTGTATAGCCATAGATGAAGCGCACTGTATTTCTGAATGGGGTCACGACTTTCGCCCCGACTATCGTCAACTTAATCGTCTTATTGAGTGTTTCCCTAACGCTGTATGTATCGCCTTAACGGCGACTGCAACGCCCAGAGTGCGAGAAGACATTAAGCGCCAACTCAATATAGCTGACAGTAGCGAATACATTTCTAGTTTTGATCGGCCTAATTTGTTTATCGGTGTTGTGCCTAAAGACAATCCTTATCAGCAAAGTAAACAATTTATAGAACAACACCCAGAACAGTCGGGGATCATATATTGCCAGTCTCGTTCAGGTGTAGATGAACTGACTGCCAAGCTACAACAAGATGGATTTTCAGCCTTGCCTTATCATGCGGGGTTAAGCAGTATTAAACGCAGCGATTATCAAGAACGTTTTATCCGTGATGACGTCAACATCATAGTGGCGACTATTGCTTTTGGTATGGGTATAAACAAACCTGATGTGCGTTATGTGTTGCATTACGACCTACCCAAAAACATTGAGGGGTATTACCAACAAATTGGACGAGCGGGACGAGACGGTTTAGACGCCGATTGTTTGCTGTTATTTGGTTACGGCGACACAGGTAAAATTCGTTTTTTCATCGAACAAATGAGCAACGAGCAAGAAAAACGCTTGGCTAATGTGCACCTTAATCAAATGTTAGCCTTGGCTGAAGCCGAAGACTGCAGGCGCACGCCATTGCTGGATTATTTTGGCGAAAAATCAGCCAAAGAAAACTGCGCTAATTGTGACAATTGCACCAGTGAAAGCAAAGAAAAATCTGATTTAACCGTACCCGCGCAAAAGTTTTTGTCTTGTGTGCATCGTACTGGGCAACGTTTTGGTGCAAGTCATGTTATTGATGTATTGCGCGGCTCCAGTGCCGAAAAAGTATTACAAAACCAGCATAATTTACTCACCACTTACAACATTGGTAATGAGTACAATAAAAAACAGTGGATGACCTTAGCTCGGCAATTGATCCAAAAAGGATTGCTTAAGCAAGAGGAGCAATACGGCGGCTTGAAACTCACGCAAAAAGCCGGCGACGTGTTAAAAGGTAAAGTGCCATTTTTTGCTTTGTTGCAGCAACCTGTTGCGGCCAGTAGCCATACATCTAAGGTGCTGTCTAACCCAGGTGATCAGCAATTAGTGGCGATATTAAAGGCGGATCGTAAACGTTTAGCCGATGAAGCAAACTTACCTCCCTACGCTATCTTTTCCGATCGTACGCTCAACGAAATGGCGTATTACTTCCCCCACACTGAAGAGAACTTGTTACGTATTCATGGTGTTGGGCAAGCCAAACTAGACAAATACGGTGAGCATTTCCTTGCGCTTATTGGCGACTACTGCCAACAAAACAATATTCAAGAAGTAGCCAATGCCCAAACGGCTAGCAAAGCTACAGTCAGTAAAACTAGCAGCACTAGTTCCAATAGTCGAAGTGCAGAAATAGTGAGCGCCTATCAACAAGGGCAATCTATCTCGTCTTTAGCGGCACAATTTAAAGTAAAAGACGGCACAATCATCAATCACCTATACCGCTATGTGCAAGATGGACATAAGTTTGCACAACCTACACTTCTTTTAGAGCAATCAGCTTTGGATCAGGTTCAAATTGATGCGGCTTTAACTGCCTTTGCAGAACATTCTCACGAACGGCTAAAACCCGTTTACGACAGTCTTAATGAACAAGTCAGTTATGACCAATTACATTTGCTTAGAATTTATTTTGTTAGTCAGTTGGCGGAATAAGCTGAGTTGATAAGTCGAAAAACCTTCATTAGTTCCGTTGCTATGTAAATCCACATATTTCCCACTCTGCCGCCTGTTATTTCCTTATATCAAAAATGCATAAAAAACCGTACTAAGGTACAGGTTACTTATCCAAATTTAGCCCTTACCATGGACTTATATTCGAGCAAATGGATAGAGGGTTTAGGCTCGATAGGTAGAATGAAATAGATATTCTGTAGCAAAGCATTTTTCTTATGTGTTTTTAAAACGCTAGAGAAAATAGAGAAGCTGACTTTAGTCACACTTTAGCGAGAACAACTAAAGCCAGCTTATTAACCGCCCCTCATTTAAGTGGAGGGCAATTAACTAATTCGACTATATGTCGAATCATGGAGTATAACAATATGCGTGAATTGAATAGAAATGAAATGGCAGAAGTGAATGGTGGCGATGATTCGCTTATTATAGCGGGATTAACAATTACAGGCATTAGTGTAGGTATGACCGCATTTGCAGTCGGTTCTGCTTTGTTTGCTATAGGGGCTGGAGCTTATGCTGTTACAAACGCAACAGGTTTAGGTAACTATATCGGTGAAGAGCTCTACGATGCGTTAAATGATAAAAAGGATAATTAAAAATATTTGTAACTCTTTAGCCAATATAGGCTAAAGAGTTATCCAAACTCAGTATCTTACTTATTCAATAACGAGAATAGGCTAATTTCAATTATAATATTGTTCTGTGATATGAGGTTAAATGTGAATAAGAAAAACAAATTGTTTTGGAGTGTTTATATATTTATATTGTTAGGTTTTGTGATTTTAATAGATAGTACTGATTTATTAATCACTCACTCACTCGCTGAATCTATGATTATTACTTTTTTCTTATTAATAATTGGTATCGTTTTCAAAAAGTGGTTTGATGAGTGGTATAAAAATAATTAAACAAAGACAGTCGTGAAAGAGCCTCTAAGTATATTTGTTAATAAAGGTAATGAACTTCTACGCTTACTCTGATTCCCCCGAACTTGGTTAAATAAGCTTCACTAGTGCTAGTAAGCGAAATCAGCTAGAATGCGCGCCCTAAATTTCACATTGGCGAGGCAAAATATGGGTAAACCAATCAATCGCACTATTTCTGTGGCGCCAATGCTGGATTGGACAGATAAGCATTGTCGGTATTTCCTTAGGCAGATTTCTCAACACGCGCTTTTATATACGGAGATGGTCACCACTGGGGCGATCATTTTTGGTAAAGGCGACTATCTTGCGTTTAACCAAGAAGAACATCCTGTAGCGTTGCAGTTAGGTGGTTCTGACCCTACTGATATGGCGCGCTGTGCAGTGAATGCGCAAAAGTACGGTTACGATGAAGTGAACATTAATGTGGGTTGCCCTTCTGATCGTGTGCAAAATGGTAGATTTGGTGCCTGTTTGATGGCCGAGCCTGAAACTGTGGCGGCTTGTATTAAAAGTATGCAGGCAGAGGTGGATATCCCGGTCACAGTTAAGTCACGTATCGGCATTGATGAAATGGACGAATACCAAGACTTAACCCGTTTTATTGATGTGGTTGCGGCGTCGGGTTGTGAAACCTTTATTGTGCATGCGCGCAAAGCCTGGTTGAAAGGTCTAAGTCCAAAACAAAATCGTGACGTGCCACCATTAATGTACGACCGCGTGTATCAATTAAAACAAGAATTTCCCGATTTACATATTAGTTTAAATGGTGGTGTGAAAACCCTAGACGAGGTTCAGCTTCACCTTGAACATTTGGATGGTGTGATGATAGGCCGTGAGGTTTATAGTAATCCTTACATTTTAGCTGCTGTGGACCAGCGTTTTTATCAAGGCAACTGTGTCAGTAAAACACGAGCTGAAGTGGTGATGGCGATGTTGCCTTATGTTGAGAGGCAAATTGCGCAAGGCGCTAGGCCATGGCATATCGCTAGGCATATGTTGGGTTTGTTTCAAGGCCAGCCAGGTGGACGTATATGGCGTAGATACTTAAGCCAAAACGGCACTAAAGCAAATGTAGGTGTTGAGCTGTTAACGGATGCACTAGATGTGTTGTTAGAAGCGCAGTCTAAGGCGGAGCAATTCCAATCAGAGATGATTGGTTAAATTGACCAAAGCAGTGGTAAAAATAACTAAATTTTAGGGCTGAACAATATTTATTCGAATTTGGATTGTTTACTTTTAAAATAAAAATCTATATAAATCAATTAGATAAAAATATATTCATGATTGGCACAACTATCGCAATGGATACTGCGACTTAAACAATAACTGTTCACAAAATTAATAACAGTTATCACTAACTAAACCAAAGGAAATATCATGTTCTCTAAATCTAAAATCGCTGCTATCGCACTTACTTCTACTTTAGCCTTCGCTTCAACAGCACAAGCTGAAAGCGTATCGTTAGAACAATATGTAAGCAGCATGGTTAATCAAGCGATGGAAGTGGCACAACAAGAAATCACAAATAACCTTAGTTCTGCAATATTGACGGTAGCCAACAACGTTAGCTTTAATGAAGAAAAGAGCTACACAGCTAAAGTGTCTATTACTGACCTTCAATCTGTTAGTACAGAGGCAACAAACACCCAAGCTGAATAAGGAGTTGATTATGTTTAATCAAATATCTTTATTTATCATGTTGTTAACGCCTGTGATTGCCTACGTAGCAGGTGCGGTGATTTATAGTTTCGTTGAATGTTTACGCAAAGGTTCAATGTTGGATAAATGTAACAACATCATCAGTTGTCGAAACGGTCTCTAATTGTAGTATTGACCGTTTTTGTTTTTATGACCTTAGCAAACTTTATACGCCAATAGGTTCTTTCTTCCCGCTCTAAAAAATAATTCCTCGATTTTTTGTTTCTTTGTCATTTTTCCTAATTGTTTTGTATACGCATTATTAGAATAATATTCATTTTAAATGGGTGGTTCTAAAATTAAAAAAATAATAAATCCAGGTATATCAAAAAATTAAAGCAGAAATTTATTAACTAGTGGTGTAAATCCCATAGGTTCTTTTACGTGTGCCAGTTTATATAGGGCGCACAGAGACTAGGCGACCCAATCACTTTCTGGATGACTTCAACACAATGGCAAAGGAGTTTACTTTTTGTTTAGGTGCCGGTTAACAGATCTAAATCTCGACCTGTTAAATACACTCCGAATTCACTGATCAACATATTGATATAGTGACGGGGAACTTTGTCACAAGATTGAAGTTTTTTTATGGATGATAGGTGGCATCCCAAACGTTGAGCAAGACAACTGGCGGGAATGCCTCTATGGGCAAGAAAAGTTAAAAAACGTTTACCGGTCATAACTATTACCTCTACAACTAACCGCACTGAACGAAATTGTATGACGCATTTATAGCATGAAAGTTCCTTCTTTTTAGTATGCCATTTCATACTTTAGGCGATTAATAAACATTGCAACGATTAAATAAGTCAAAAAAACCTAAACCCAAAAAGTGTCGCTAATCTGTTAATCGGCATGTTTTTGTTAACGTCTAACGAGTCGAGTCAATGCTTTTCACTCAATAACCTAGTAATACCCGATATTGCATTACTGAATGCTCTACGCGTTTTGTACCAAGTTTTCTGTGACATTAATCAGTTAACAAAGACCTCCAGCTCGCTAAGCCATAATTAATTTAGCAATGGAAGTTCTATCATCCAAACGTTTTTTACGTGAAGTTGGGGGATTCCCAGAATATATAATACCAGTTGTGATTTTCACTAACAATTTAGTCGAATTGACTAAATTGTTAAGTTAGCCCCAAAACACTAAAATGACCAGTTCCTCGTAATTTATTAAAATATCATATAAATCAATTGGTTATAATGATTTGTTAAGTTGGCACAACACTTGTAGTAGTGCTAGTAGTGCTGGAATAGCCCAGCAGGAAAACTCATTAATAATATCGGAGAAGCTAAAATGGGTATGTTTACGAGAATGTCAGACATAGTACAAGCCAATATCAATGCCATCTTAGATAAGGCTGAAGATCCAGCAAAAGTGATTAAATTACTTATCCAAGAGATGGAAGAAACTTTAGTTGAATTGCGTTCAGTTGCAGCCACTAATCTAGCAGAAAAGAAACAAGTTCAGCGTCAAGTGGACAAACTGCAACAACAAATAGAAGCATGGCAGGCAAAGGCGACGTTAGCAGTAGAAAAGGATCGCGAAGATTTGGCCAGAGCTGCGTTAGTTGAAAAACATAACACTCAACAAAAATTGTCAGCTTTAGCGGGTGAGCAAGATGTAGTGGAAGAGTCGTTGTCGAAATTACAAGCCGACATGGGCAAGTTGCAAGACAAACTAGTGGAAGCTAGAGCGAAACAAAAATCGTTGATTATCAGAGAGCGTTCAGTAGCCGTGCGCATGACAGTCAAAAATAAAGTTCACTCAGTCAAAATTGATGATGCGATCATCCGATTTGAGCAGTATGAACGCCGAATTGATGATTTAGAGTCACAAGTAGACGCTTATGACTTTGTAGATGAATCACAAGGTTTAAATGAGCAGTTCAATCAACTAGAAGCCGAAAGTCAAATTGAGCAAGAGTTAGACGCGTTACGTAAAAAGGTAGCTTAGTTTTGATTGGTCAATTCGCTAGTGGCAGTCATTCATTGCCACTAGCCACAAAGACTTAAATTCAAAGGAGAAAAGTATGAGACGTTATTTTGATGTGAACAGATTATATAAAGATTCAACTCATCGTAAAATTTCAGGTGTGTGTGCTGGCTTAGCTAAACACTGGAGTGTTCCAAGATTGTTAGTTCGTGTTGCAGCAGTTGTCTGTCTAATAGCTTTGCCAATGGTCACTGCGATTGCTTATATCACTGCCACCCTCCTGATCCCAAGTAGATAAGGAGTGGGTTATGTTCAAAAATATCATTTTGGCGGTATTAATTGCGATTGTATTGACCTATAGCTTTGGCCACTTAGCCACGCAATGGTTAGATTTACACTTAACTTTTGCTGAGTATGATGTTGAACCTATCAGTTCAATTTTGGCACTGACAGGTGTAGTGGCAATATTAGTGGTTGTCGGATTCATCATAGCATTTAGCATTTTTGCAGCGATTGCCTTCGCTTTAATTGCCGCTGGTATAGGTATATTTGTTGCTGGATTAAGTGTGTTTTGGCCGATTATATTATTCACGCTAGTGATTTTTCTTTTAGTCAAAGACAAACAAACACCCGCCTACTGATTTTATCACTGGCCTAGGTCAAACTTTTGTCTTTAAAGATTGGTATGTTAATTAGAATTACTGAATAATTGGCGGCATAGATATTATTTGTAGGTGGTTTATGCTTCGATTGTTTGTATTGTTATGTAGTTTAGTGACGGGTGTACTTTACGCTGATGTCAAAGTGACCGACGCTACTGTTAGATTACTGCCCCCGGGCGTTCCTAATACGGCTGCTTATTTTTCTATTCAAAACCACTCAGATAAGCGCCAAGTGTTAATCGGTGCTTTCGCCGACTTTGTAGCTAAAGCTGAAATACATAACCATGTAATGGTGAATGATATGATGAGTATGCAACAACAGTCAGAAGTGGTTATTCAACCCGGTGAAAGTGTACATTTTTCTCCTGGTGGCCTACATATAATGTTGTTCGGGTTAAAGAAACCTTTGACTGAAGGTCAGTCCGTAACAATCAGTTTGCAGACCAAAGAGGGCAAGTCTATAGTCATTACGGCTAACGTTGCTCGGCCATCTGCTCACTCACATCATTAGGAAAAAACATGAAACAATATATTACTCCCAAATGGCTTCTGAGCGCCGTTGCACTTATCATTTTCTTGTTTTGGATTTTGGCCGTTTACTGGAGTTTCGAACCTGATTTATTTGAACCTGAGCTACTTGCAAAACAGCAAGCAAGTCAGAGAAATGAGTCTGTTGTGGAGGGTTATACAATTACAACGAGTTTAATTAAAGTCAGCGAAACCTTGCTAGACAAGTCTGGCGGCTATTTGTCAAATGATGTATTGCCGCCTAGTGTGATGATGGACAATATGCCTAGCTGGGAGTTTGGTGCGTTAGAGATGACCCGAGACCTAGCCCTAGCGATGCGTCAAGACTTTAGTCGTTCACAGAGTCAGTCGTTAGAAAACCCTTTTTTAACCAAAGCCCAACCTCAGTTCAATATAGACAGTTTAAGTTGGTTGTTGCCTTCAGCTGAGTCTAAGTATCAAGAAGGCATTGATAATTTATATGCTTACAGAAGTAGCTTGTCTGATAGCCTCCAACAACAGGGGCAGTTCTATGCCAGAGCAGATAATTTAAGAGATTGGCTGAAGCAGATAGAAAAACGTTTAGGTAGCTTCTCGCAACGTTTGAGCGCCAGTGTGGGTCAAGAACGTATTGATACGAGTCTAGCTGGGGATGCGCAAGCTAGTCAGTCTACTCCAACCGCCATCCGCTTGTCTGATAAAACCAGCTGGTGGCAGTTAGATGATAATTTCTATGAAGCCAGAGGTGCAAGCTGGGCATTGATACATTTTTTGAAAGCGGTGGAAGTGGATTTTGCAGAGGTACTCGAGAAGAAAAATGCCACGGTTAGCCTTCAACAAATTATTCGTGAACTCGAAGCGACCCAAGAATCTCTGTGGAGTCCAATAATATTAAATGGCAGTGGTTTTGGTACCTTAGCTAATCATTCGTTAGTGATGGCGAACTATATTTCTCGGGCAAATGCTGCTCTAATCGAATTAAGTGAATTATTGAATCAAGGTTAAATTATGAAAAAGACAGCTCTATCGATAGGGATGATTGTATTGGGAGTGAGTTTCACTTCTCAAGCTGATACTTTGCTTGGTTTGTATGCCGGCGCTCAAGGTTGGAATATGCAAACTTCAGGTGGTTTTTCGAGTGATGGGACTAACGCTAATTTTAATTTTGAAGATAAAGCCAATTCAAATCTTTATGTTGCGTTTGAACACCCTCTTCCTTTGATCCCGAATATTAAAGTACAACGCACCATTATGAACACTATGGGCGAAACTACGTTAAATTCGCAGTATAGCTTTGGCGATGAAATTTATGCTGCAAACACAGATTTGAACACTGATGTGCAATTAACCGCGACAGACTTTATTTTGTATTACGAATTGTTTGATAACGATTTAATTAGTTTTGATGTGGGTGTCAACGCCAAATATATTGATGGCGATTTAATGGTTACAGAAAAAGAAGACTCCTCTAGCTTTTCTAGAGAAGAGTTTTCTGGACCGGTGCCAATGGTTTACTCTAGATTAGCCATAGGTATACCTTTTAGTGGTTTTGGTGCCTTTGTCGAAGGTAGCTTTTTAAACATTGATGATCATACCTTGTCAGATTACCAAGCTGCGCTGACTTATAGCTTGATGGAAAATCTGGCCGTAGATGTGACTTTTCAAGTGGGATATCGGGCTGTTGAGCTAGAGTTGGATGACTTGGATGACATTTATTCTAATCTAGAATTTAAAGGCGTTTACGCTGGATTAGAGGTGCATTTTTAATTTCATCTGATTTGGTTATAAAAAATTAGTTTTTATTCTTTCCGGTTATGTCCTTATATCGCTAACCTATAGTTGTATTAATAACGGTTAGCGATTCTATGTCTTCAGTAATAAATCAAGCCATTGGGCTTGCCGCAGGTTTAAATGAAAACCAGTGGTCTCAAATAAATCAGGCTACGGCCTCACTCAACCCACAACAACTGACTTGGTTGAGTGGTTACTTGGCCGGGTTGGCACAAACAGGTCAGCCTGCAGCATTGCCTCAAATTGATAATGGCCCTGCAAAATCACTGACTATTTTGTATGGTTCGCAAACTGGCAACGCAAAATCAGTCGCTCAGGAATACAAAGCCAAATTAGATGCGCTAAATGTGCCATCTAAAATTTCGAGCATGGCCGATTACAAACAAAAGCAGCTGAAGACAGAAAGTCATGTGGTGGTAATTGTTAGTACCCATGGTGAAGGTGAAGCGCCAGATGATGCGGTTGCACTACACAGCTTCTTAGGTGGAAAAAAAGCGCCAAAACTTAACGATTTAAACTTTGCTGTTTTGGGCTTAGGTGATACAAGCTACGAATTTTTCTGCCAAACAGCCAAAGACTTTGACAAGCGTTTACAAGATTTAGGTGCAACGCGAATTACAGATCGTGTTGATTGTGATGTAGATTACGATGCAGATGTTACGGCTTGGTTTGAAACAGTCACTCATCAAGTAAAAGATCAGTTAGGCGCAAAAAGTTCGCAATCTGCGGCGTCATCGTTAAATCTCGGTGCGGGCTCTGTTGCGGCTACGCAATATACTAAAAAGGCCCCCTATACCGCGACGTTGCTTGAAAGTCAGAAGATCACAGGCAGGGATTCGGTTAAAGACATTCGTCACATTGAGATATCTCTTGAAGATTCAGGTATTCAATACCGACCAGGTGATGCATTGGGTGTTTGGTTTAAAAATGATGCAAGTTTAGTCGGCGAATTAATTACAGTGCTTGGGCTAGAAAATGATGCGCCGGTAAACTGGTCAAATGACAACTATAGTTTTAATGACGTTTTGGTCAATAAATTAGAACTTACGCTAAGTTATCCAACTTTTGTCAGCAAATATGCAGAATACGCAAACCATGTTGAACTGAATGCATTATTGGATGATAAGTCAGTATTGCGTGAATATTTGGCCCAGCGTCAAATTATCGATATTGTTCGTCAGTTTCCAGCTAAGGTCACAGCACAAGAATTTGTTGATACTTTGAGAGGTATGACACCACGGCTTTACTCTATTGCTTCTAGCCAAGCAGAAGTAGAAGATGAAGTTCACCTAACGGTTGCTTTAGTTGAGTACGACGCACATGGTCATGTTCATCAAGGTGGCGCATCTAGTTTCTTGTCTACTCGATTAGATGAAGGCGGTGAGGTGAATGTATTTGTAGAGACAAATGATAACTTCCGCCTACCGGACGACGGCAATGTACCCGTTATCATGATTGGTCCAGGTACAGGTATTGCTCCTTTTAGAGCCTTTATGCAACAACGTGAAGCAGAAGAAGCAAGTGGTGAAAACTGGTTGTTCTTTGGTAACCCCAATTATACTCAAGATTTCTTGTATCAAACTGAATGGCAACGTTTTGTTAAAGACGGTGTAGTTAACAAAGTCAGCTTGGCATTTTCCCGAGACCAAGAAGAAAAAGTTTATGTGCAACACCGCATGCTTGAGCAAGGTGAAGAACTATATAGATGGCTTGAGCAAGGCGCGCACCTTTATGTGTGTGGCGACGCCAATCATATGGCTAAAGATGTACAAGACGCCTTAGTGCAAATTGTGATTGAGCATGGCGCCAAAAGTGAAGAGCAAGCTGAACAATACGTTTCTGACTTGCGCCGAGCCAAACGCTATCAGAAGGACGTTTACTAATGACTACTGACAATAAAAAATTCATCGTTGAAGGCAAATTAGCTGATAACGAACGTCTAAAAGAACAAAGTAATTTTTTGCGTGGAACCATAGCTGAGAATTTGACTGATGATTTAACCGGTGCATTCGTTGGTGATAACTTTCAGCTTATTCGCTTTCATGGCATGTATCAGCAGGATGATCGCGACATTCGCGCTGAGCGCGCAAAGCAAAAATTAGAACCTCTACAAAACGTAATGTTAAGGGCGAGATTGCCCGGCGGTATTATCACCACTGAACAATGGTTGGCGATTGATAAGTTTGCTGAACAGAAAAGCATTTATGGCAGTATTCGCCTAACTACACGTCAAACTTTTCAGTTTCATGGTGTGTTAAAACCTAATGTTAAACCTATGCATCAAATGCTCAATCAGGTTGGCGTGGACTCTATTGCCACTGCGGGCGATGTAAACCGTAATGTGTTGTGTACTTCTAACCCTGTTGAGTCTGAAGTGCATCAAGAAGCGTACGAGTGGGCTAAAAAACTGAGTGAACATTTACTGCCTAAAACACGTGCTTACGCAGAAATTTGGCTGGATGGTGAAAAAACAGAAACAACAGATCATGAACCTATTTTAGGTAATCACTATTTACCACGTAAGTTTAAAACAACGGTTGTTATCCCACCGCAAAATGATGTGGATGTACATGCTAACGACTTGAACTTTGTGGCTATCGCCGAGAACGGAAAACTAGTTGGCTTTAACGTATTAGTAGGTGGAGGATTAGCCATGACACATGGTGATACTTCTACTTTCCCACGTAAAGCCGATGATTTTGGTTTTATCAGTTTGCAGCATACTTTGGCTGTTGCCGAAGCGGTAGTCACTACTCAGCGTGATTGGGGTAACCGTGTTAATCGCAAAAATGCCAAGACTAAATATACTTTAGAACGTGTTGGTGTTGAAAACTTCAAAGCTGAAGTTGAAAAACGTTCAGGCGTAACTTTTGCTAAAAGTAGATCGTATGAGTTTACTTCACGTGGTGATCGTATCGGTTGGGTTGAAGGCGTAGATGGCAAACACCACCTTACTTTGTTTATCGAAAATGGTCGTATTTTAGATTACCCAGGTAAAACACTTAAAACCGGCTGTGCTGAAATTGCAAAAATTCACCCAGGAGACTTTCGTCTAACCGCCAATCAGAATTTGATTGTGGCTGGTGTGCCCAAAGAGAAAAAAGCTCAGATTGAAAAGTTGGCTCGTGAGCATGGGCTTATGGCTGATGATGTCAGTTTGCAGCGCAAAGACTCTATGGCCTGTGTAGCTTTACCTACATGCCCATTAGCGATGGCTGAAGCTGAGCGTTATTTGCCAGATGCAGTGACACAAATTGAAGAAGTATTGGCCAAACATGGCATGTCGGATGAAAGCATCATTTATCGTGTTACTGGATGTCCTAACGGTTGTGGCCGAGCAATGTTGGCAGAAGTGGGTTTGGTTGGTAAAGGCCCAGGCAAATACAACTTCCATTTAGGCGGTGATCGTCAAGGTACACGTATTCCTAGAATGTATCGTGAAAATATCGATGAAAAAGAAATCATGAGTGAGTTAGATAGCTTAATTGGCCGTTGGTCAAAAGAGCGTGAAGCTGACGAAGCTTTTGGTGATTTTCTTATCAGAGCTGAAGTTGTTAAACCAGTAATTGACTCAGCTAAGGACTTTTACGATGACCCAAGCTATTCAATCTAACATTGTTGACAATGCAGCTATGACTCTCTCAGGCAACGAATTGGCGCAAACCAATATTGCCTTGGAAAAACAAACTGCTATGCAACGAGTGGCTTGGGCATTAGAAAATCTTCCGCAGAACTTTATGTTGTCTTCAAGTTTTGGCGCGCAAGCCGCTGTGATGTTACATATGGTTACGCAGCAGCGCCCAGATATCCCTGTTGTGCTGACAGATACTGGCTATTTGTTTGCAGAAACCTATCAGTTTGTTGATGAGTTAACAGAGCGCCTTAAGCTTAATCTTAAGGTTTATCGCGCTGATGTTTCGTCTGCATGGCAAGAAGCGCGCATGGGTAAAATGTGGGAACAAGGCTTAGAAGGTATTGAAAAATACAACGCACTGAATAAAGTGGAGCCTATGCAAAAAGCCTTGGATGATTTGCAGGTGAAAAGTTGGTTTGCTGGCTTACGCCGCAGTCAGTCTGATATGCGAGAAACCTTACCCGTTGTGCAGAAGTTGAAAAATCAATATAAGATTTATCCTATTATTGATTGGTCGAACAAAGATGTTCACTTGTATTTAAAAGAACATAACCTGCCGTACCATCCTTTATGGGAAAAAGGTTACGTGTCTATTGGTGATTGGCACAGTACTCGTTCGTTGGAAGAAGGCATGAACGAACAAGATACGCGTTTCTTCGGCCTTAAACGAGAATGTGGATTGCACGAATTTGGCGACGGAATTTAACCTATAGTTGTCCAACTAATCTACTAGAACCACCTAGATAATAGTGAAAGCATTGTCTATGGTGGTTTTGAGTGATTTAACATAAGTATCCTGTCGTTTTCGTGTCACCAATTTACATAATTCAGCACCGGTGGTGGTGAATTTGTAATACACCAATGTAGTACCTGTTCGTTTAGCAGTGAGATCTAATGATTGCCCAGCACAACGCCATTCTACCGAAACCCCATTTGGTAATTCACCAGACTCAATCTCACTATGGTGTATTAAACCTAAATCCATTAGTGACAAAATATCAGGATAACCTAAACCAAACTCAGCCAAGTTGAGCCTATGCTCTTTGTGTGAGCTAAAGAATGACCAAAGACTCGATTTTTGATAGTAGCCAAACAAAAGTTTAGGTGTGGATTCTCCTTTTCGTCTGCTAGTTAGATTCACTGCATGGCGAAATATTTGTGCATCCTTTTGTGTGAGTTGTTTCAATGTAACAAGGGTTTTTAAAGAAAAACTACCTGGTCTGGCGGTCTCAACTGCAAATATTTTGCCCCATAGTTCTTGCATAGCAGGTGAATAAATCTCCTCTGCCATTTTTACAAAACTAAAAAACCAATCGGGGTCTAAATCTTCTTCTTTGCCGTCATCTAAACAAAAATCTAATGCTCTGCCTAATATCAGTTCAAGATTTCGCAATTTTCGATACGCCAATACCTCTCTTTTCCGTTTGATTTTTTCATCGTGAGTGGAACTTTTAAGCGCATTATTTGCCCCTTGCACACCTGCTTGAGAAAACCAATTAACAATACGTTTTTGACTTGATTGCTTGTTTAACCTATTTTCTGATTGTGCTTTGGCTACACTTACCCCTGTCTCTGATTTATGCGAAGGCATTAGTTTTAACTTATTTGTAATATGCGAGGTAGTAGACTCAATTTTCATGGAACATAAAACGCTGATATAATTTTGGGTTTGTTGTCCCGTATTTTGCGTTAATTCATGTTACATGAGCAAATAAAAATGTTAACTTCATTAATACTCACATTTAGTTATGCACATTGATGGCTTATATCGTGTTGTGTTGCAGTGAAATGTTTATAAAAATCAAGACTTGATTGATTCTCTCCATAGAATCTCAACCCTTTTGGAATGTAAATGACCCCTAGCAAATACGAAAATGATGAACTGATTTTTTTATCAGAAGATAGTCACTCCAACAAACCAGATATTACTGGTGTGTGGAACGTATTGGTCGTTGATGATGATGAAGAGATTCACTCCGTTACTAGGCTTGCTTTATCAGATTTAGTCGTTAACGATAAAACTTTGCATTTTATTCACGCCTATTCAGGCACTGAAGCATTAAAGATAATTGAAGAGATGGGTTCATCTATCGCCATCATTTTACTAGATGTCGTGATGGAAGCCGATGATGCGGGTCTTACTGTTGCAAAAATAATGCGTGAAGAAATGAAGATAATGGAGCCTCGCATTATTTTACGTACTGGTCAGCCGGGTTATGCACCAGAAGAACAAGTCATTAAAGATTACGATATCAATGACTACAAAACCAAAACAGAGCTTACCCGAAGTAAATTAGTCACAACCATTATTGCTTCTCTGCGCTCTTACCAACAGATACTGTCGATTAATCAAAGCCGCTTAGGTTTACAAAAAATTATAGCTTCTGCTGCAAACCTTATGGAAGAGCATTCTGTAAAGAGTTTCTGTGAAGGAGTGGTAACCCAAATAAGTTCACTTATTGGCTTAGAAGCTGGTGGTGTTGTCTGTGCAAAAGCAGGTTCAGTGTTGGATGTGGACGACGATGGTGTTTATGTATTGGGTGCAGCTGGTGAATTTGCTCCCTACATTAATGAAAAATTAGAGAATGTTCACAATGCTCGCATCGTTAAATTTGTGGGGTGTTGTTTACAGCTTAAAGAGCACGTTTTTGAGAAAGAGTTCACAGTTTTATACCTTAATAGTTCAGGTTACGAGGCAGCGGTATATTTACAAATTGGTAAAGAAATCAGTACGATTGACCAACAATTACTCGAAGTGTTTTTGTCCAGTATTTCTATTGGTTATGAAAACGTTAATCTATTTCATCAACTGCGTACCGCCGCGTTTAAGGATTGGTTAACTAAACTTCCTAATCGAAGTGAATTTATCAATATGCTGGATGACTGTTGTACCCCAAAAAACAGAGGTCAAAATTCAGTTGTGGCGTTAATTGACATCAATCATTTTGCAGATATTAATGATGGATTAGGTCAAGATGCTGGAAACAGTACATTATTGGCAGTGACTAAACGTCTCGAAGAGAATTTTTTAGATAAGGTGAAAATGGGGCGCATCGGTTCTGATGTTTTTGGCTTAATAGGGGAAGAGTTTTTTGTTAATCCACAAACATTGAATGAAATATTTGTGACGCCTTTTAAAGCTGGAGAGCATACTTTACCTCTCTCTGCTTCTTTTGGTTTTTACCGGTTAGATGGGAAATCACAATCCGGTATCAACATTCTAAAACACAGCAATATCGCTTTAAATAAAGCGAAGAAGAATCTGAATACAAATTTTGAATATTATGCGCCTGAGATGGAGGAGGAAACAACGTGGCGTTTGGAAATGATCAGGCAATTAGCTATGGATTTCGAAGCAAAAAAATTGCAACTTTGGTATCAGCCTCAAGTCGATTTAGTAACTGAGAAAATTGTAGGCATGGAAGCATTGTTACGCTGGCCAACATCTGATGGAGGTTTTGTTTCGCCTGTTGTGTTTGTCCCTTTGGCTGAATATTCAGGGTTGATTATCGATATTGGTATTTGGGTGTTAGAGGAGTCGTGTCGAAAATTGAGCGCATTATCCGAGCAGGGTCACAAAGGTCTGCGAATGGCTGTAAATATTTCTATGCCACAGTTTAGAGATCCAAGTTTTATTGATACGGTGAAAAATATCATCATAAAATACGGTGTCGAGCCAGATAGAATTGAATTAGAAATCACTGAAAGTGTAGTGATGGATGAGCCACAAATAGTAATTGAAGCACTTCAAGAATTGAAATTGTTTGGCGTTAAAGTAGCGATAGATGATTTCGGTACTGGCTTCTCTTCCATGAGTTATCTACAACAATTACCTCTAGACCGTTTAAAAGTAGACCGTTCTTTTGTTAACGAAATTAAGCCAGGCCAAGCGGCCTTTATTGCTGAGACTATCGTAACGCTGGGTAATAAACTCGGTTTGTCTACAATTGCAGAAGGTGTCGAAAAGAGAGAGCAAGCTAGTTACATGTTGAAATTAGGTTGTGATGAAGCCCAGGGGTATTTGTTTGCGAAACCTATGCCCTATGAACAACTACTAGAGTTTTTAGCCGCGCAAGATACCTAATCTGAATAATGGCGCGGTAATTCTTTATGCAAAATTAACATTCTGATTGGCTATGTTTTTGTAAACTGTTGCAATACTGTATATAATTACAGTTAATAAGGAGGTGGTCTATGATCCCAGCACA
>ENA-OSET01000691-OSET01000691.1-sediment-metagenome-genome-assembly--contig:-NODE-691-length-36910-cov-4.335596_pt1 | contig 36910 bp, 33 predicted proteins | sample MGYA00237882_ERZ534229 | MGnify/ENA primary metagenome ERZ534229 (study PRJEB26408, sample SAMN06266212) | sediment metagenome | isolation source: Hudson Canyon methane seep mesocosm | place: USA:Hudson... | reverse complement strand
CTCGAAGCGGCTAAGCGTTGGAAGAAATAATGGTTTGGTGTGTTGTAGAAAAATTCTGGGTTTCTATAGCTGTCTTTTTTCTGAACGAGCTGTCAGCGGAACGGCATTAAGTTCGAGAAGGTAACTAGACCGCGTATCGATGCACAGACCTATCGTTTATCGATGTTCGACTGAGTTTTCCACGGTAATACAAACATACTTTTTAGTCGTTCAATGTGTATAATATTGTTGAATTTAGAATAATAGATGTTGGTTTTTGGTGTTAGGTGTAGCTTATGAGTTTGGAAAGTTGTGATTTGCGAAGTGCGTTAGGGCACTTTACGACCGGTGTTTGCGTGGTAACCGCGAACTTCGAGGGAAGCACGCCCTATGGTCTTACCGTTAATTCATTTGCGTCGGTATCACTGGATCCTGCCTTGGTGCTTTGGAGCCTACAGAATGATTCTGATTGTATACCGGTTTTTGACCGAGCAAAGAAATTTGTAATCAATATTCTTGCTGCAGATCAACAAAATATGTCAACGATATACGCTTCGAAGGGCAATCATATATTGGCAGCTGAGCATTGCAGGCTTGGTAAATCTGGGCAGCCGGTAATACGAGGGTCGGTCGCGAGTTTCGAATGTAATACCTGGGCAAAGTACCCGGGCGGTGATCACCTGATTTTTGTCGGTGAAGTTACGGCAATTGAAACCAATGCCAATAAGACACCGCTTCTATTTAATTCCGGTCAATATAGAGAGCTGCGTTAAAGGTCGGTGTTGATGTTTATCCGAGGGCCCATCAAGGTATCGGCACCGTAGGCCAATTTGATCCCGCCATTATAATCAACCATTAATGCTTCAGGTGATTACATGAAATATTGCAGTAGTTGTGGTGAAGACGTAGCTAAGCGTATCCCTGACGGGGATGATCGGCCTCGTTATGTCTGCAATGGCTGTGACGTCGTGCATTATCAAAATCCTAAGATGGTTGTTGGTATTGTGGCCTCACAAGAACATAAAGTCTTAATGTGTCGAAGGGCAATAGAGCCTCGAAAAGGTTTTTGGACTTTACCCGCGGGATTTATGGAAAATGGTGAAACGACGATGGCGGGCGCAATCAGGGAGACCTGGGAGGAAGCCTACGCCAAGGTAGATTCGCCAACGTTGTACCGTATGTTTGAATTACCGTACATCAATCAAGTCTATATTTTTTACAGAGCTAAATTGCTGGACGGAAAGTATTCAGCGGGACCAGAAAGTCTTGATGTACAGTTATTCTCGGAGGATCAAATCCCCTGGAGCGAGATCGCTTTTCCCATTGTTACAGAAATACTGCATGAACATTTCGACGATACGAGGAAGAATGAGTTTCCCGTTCGCATTTCAGAAGTGGACCCCGTTTGGCAAAGGAAAGGGCCAAAACAGCAACCCGAATAAGCAAAAAAACGCTTCAGAGAGCGCTTATTTCTATTTCATTGATCTAACATACGTCTATTAAGAAAGTGTTTGTCGATCAAGAATATTTCTAAAACGTAAGTATTCATCTCCTGCTTCCGGCAAATAGACCAATTTGTAAAAGTACCGTTCGTTGACAGAATGCTCATTTATAGTGCCTTTACCGGCATCGTGAGTAGAGTGGGTATAACTCATTTCTAAATGTATTATATGTGAATTGATCGGTACTTCGAAGTTTAAGCCATCCAGTGTTTTCTTTAGTTTAACTTCCTTAATGCTATACATTGAAACCTCCGCGATTAGGTTGAGGTTAATGCGGAAATTACTGGTAACTGGCGCCAGGTATTGGGCGTCCATCGCTTTATGTTGAACATAGATTTTTGGGTGTTTCTTAACTTCAATGAACATGTAAAAGCTCCGAGACGTTCGTTACGAAATTACTTGATGGCGGTTGTTGCGTGTTGATTAAATCCGTATGGACTCTCCGGTAAATTGCACTCCTAATGACGGAGTACACTCAAAATGCGTGTCAGGCAGTCGGCTATCGCAAAATTTTGCTATTCGAGGAATTGTACCAGAACTAGACGTATTTTTAGCTATTCATTAGATCTAAATATTTGGGATCTTCCTTGTTCAGTAAATCGAGGCTCCCGTGAGCAATGACTTCCCGAAATTGTTGTTTAGCTGCCGATAGTTCTTGTAACTCGAAATGGCATTGCCCCAGTCGAAGATGGATAATAGGATTGCCGTTTGCCAAGGGGCAATGCAAGGCTGAAATAAGCGCTTGTTTGCCGTTCTTATAGTCGCCTTTTGCAAAATAAGAATCGCCCAAAGCGGTTAAAACCCAGCCAGATTCCTGCCAGTCGGTTTGGGGTTTTGGCAATAAGTTCCACGCCATGTAGAACTGGCGCAAAGCGCTTTTTATATCACCTTGATCGTAAAATACATAACCATGTTTGCACAATTGTAGTACTTTTTCGGCAATGCTAGGCTTAAGCGTTTGTGGTGTAATGTTTGGGTCGTCTGAATTAGGTTTGCCAGTCATTAGCTTAAAATCCTTATCGTTTTAGTTAGTTTAACGCTAACGATGCGAGCAGAAAAGAATTTTTCACCCTGCTTGGTTGTAGCTGCTTTGCAGCCTACAATAGTGAAGTATAAAATAGAAACCTATTCGCGTATTGGTTTTTCTCTACTACCAAGTCAATAAGGATTACTCATTGGAATTATTCGACGTCTTCTTTTTTCAGGTTGTTTTTTGTACAGCTGGTTTGGCTTTTCTTTTATGTAACAGCTTCTCCCAGGCAATAATCGCTAAAGTAAACGCGCGCAATATCGAAACAGAGGTAAAGTATCGCGACTGTCACGAAAAGATGTCTGACCTACAAGATCAAATGATTGCGCTCAATGGGAAGAATTTGGTTTTGGATACGCGATTTACTGCGGAAAAAAAGGCATTAAGTGACGAGAATGACGCATTACATTTACGCTTGAAGGCCTTTGAGGAAAAGCTACTTGAGAGTCAGGCGGTAAAAGGTAACTATATTGCACAAGTCGCTACATTACAGACTCGTTTGGAAGAGCAGCGTACCGCTACGGCTGAAAAACTACGCGACTTCCAACAGGTAAAAGACCAATTAGGCAACGATTTCGAATTACTGGCAAACCGTATTTTTGATGAGAAAACTGAACGATTCGATAAAAGTAGCAAATCGACTCTGGACTCCGCACTTAATCCTTTGCGCGAGCAACTGACAAACTTCAAAAAGAAGGTAGAAGACGTCTATGACAAAGACAGCAAAGACCGGGTTAAGCTTGGCGTAGAGCTTTCACAGCTCAAGGACCTCAATCAAAAAATGACTGATGAGGCTCTAAATCTAACGAAAGCTTTAAAGGGGGATAATAAAGTACAGGGTAACTGGGGAGAGATCATACTTGAGCGCGTGTTAGAGGAGTCCGGTTTACATAAAGGCCGGGAATATAATACTCAAGTGAGCCTTAAAGTCGACGGAGGAGGGCGAAGGAGTCCCGATGTCATTTTACGTTTGCCGGAAAACAAAGACATTATTATCGACTCCAAAGTGTCATTAGTACATTACGAAAGATACTGTAATAACGAAAATGAAATCGAACGGCAGCAAGCACTAAAACAACATATAGCCTCTGTCCGGGGACATGTCAACGGGCTGAGCTTTAAGGATTACGAAAATCTCGACGGAGTGAATTCCCTAGATTTTGTGTTCGTCTTCATACCGATTGAATCGGCGTTCATGGCCGCTTTCGAAAATGACCAAAAACTATTTGGAGAAGCCTATGAAAAGAACATTATTGTAGTCGGACCCACGACCTTACTTGCTACGTTACGAACGGTCCAAAGTATTTGGCGATATGAGAGGCAGAACAAAAATTCAGAAGAGATTGCACGCCAGGCTGGGGCAATGCATGATAAATTTGTTAGCTTTATTTCCGACCTCGATAAAATCTCAGAACACTTGATCAAAGCGAACGTTGCGCATGAAAATGCAATGAATAAATTGTCGACCGGTAAGGGCAATTTAGTCAACAGTACCCAGAGATTGGAGATACTCGGCGCTAAAGTGAAGAAGGCTGTGCCAGCCAGATTACTTGACGAAAAATCTGAGCCTGACCCATCTATAAATAGAGACAAGCTTACTTTGACGGGATTGGAGGATAGTATAGATACAAGTGGAAATGAAGAAACCTTAGTAAATGATGCGGTCGATACCATACTGCCTGATAAGTAATTTATACTTTTACCCTTACGAGTATATTCACTGACAAACCAACTATTGAACAGTCAATTTTAACTATCTAATGGAGACATAGTAATGGCTCATCCGAAAGTAGGCAATTTGGCTCCCTCCTTTTCGTTGCCTGATCAGAACGGAAACCCTGTAGGATTAAAGGACTTCAGAGGAGAAAAGAATGTTGTTCTGTATTTCTATCCCCGGGCAAGCACACCAGGGTGCACGATGCAGGCAAATGGACTTAAAGATATCCAGGTAGAGCTTGAGAAACGGGACTTTGTGGTTCTGGGTGTGAGTTTTGATCCGGTCCCTAAGATCAAAAAATTTCATGATAAGTACGAACTAAATTTCCCTCTGCTGTCCGACGAAGGCCATGCCATTATTGATAAGTATGACTGCTGGCAGCTAAAAAAGTTTATGGGTAAAGAGAATATGGGGACCGTTAGAACCACTTTCATTATTGGCAAGAATGGACGTTTGCTAAAAATAATGAATAAGTTTAAAACTAAAACCCATCATGAGACTTTATTAGAAGTACTGGATGAACTGTCAGTTTAGAGGCTTTCTTGGTAGAAGAAGGTTCACTTTTTGTGCGTTATTACGAACAAGAAATCGTTTCAACGGTAGTATTCTCCCATCTGAGTTCCAGTGCGAGTGAACGTAAAATTTTTGTGTACCGTATTGTCCTCGATTTCTATACAGTGGGAATACGTTATTCTTACAGTCGTTTCCAATCTCTGCCACGCTGATGAATCGGCAACGGAAATATAAGGAACAAAGGAACATAGGAACATAGGAGCGCGAATCGTTTACGGGACCAGTGTTGTAGTTTCGCGAGGATAGTCTTTTGTGGTTTAGAAAAAAATAGCTGAACGTTGTTGTTTTAGTTGCCTCATCGTGAATAAGTTTGGAACAGAAAATCTTTTGTCTTTTACTGGGGCGCAGATAATTAATTAGGTGAAATTATGAATGAAAACGGGTCAAATGCTGATCAAATTAAATATTGGAACTCTCAAGCGGGTGCGCAATGGGTGAAAGGCCGGGAAAGTATGGATAAAACACTTTCTGCTTTCGGACAGCTTGCCATTGATGCCTTGGCGTTATCAGCTAACAGTCGAGTCCTAGATGTTGGGTGCGGGTGCGGGGATACTAGTTTTAGTTTGGCTGAAAAAGTAATCAATGGCAGCGTCGAAGGCGTCGATATTTCGGAACCTATGCTTGCTCATGCCGAGGAACTAAGGCTAGGTTTGGGCATTGAGAATGTACGTTTCGACAATGCAGATGCAGCGGTAAAATCGTTTACTCCGCAAACTTTTGATAGAGTATTCTCTCGTTTTGGCGTGATGTTCTTTGACGATCCAGTTGCCGCATTTAGCAACATTCGTCATAGTCTAGCCCCTGGTGGTAAATTAAGTTTCGTTTGTTGGCGTCCAGCTCCGGAAAATGAATGGACGATGGTGCCAACCAAGGCGGCGCTACAATACGTTTCACTTCCTGAGCAAGTCAATCCTAATAGCCCCGGACCTTTTGCCTTTGGAGATAAAGAATATACTTCGTCGATTCTTGAAAGTGCAGGGTTTTCAGATGTGGTGATGGAGGCAAAAAATTTACCGATGTGTTTTGCAATTTCAAAAAATAAGTCATTAGGTCAGCAGTTTGCTGAAACTGGACCTGTTGGTCGAATCATTGCATCTGCGGCAGAGGATGTTCGGCAGTCCGTGATTGATAGTATGACGGTTGCGTTGGAAGCTTATGTTGCCGACGACCAAGTTAAAATGGACGGAGCTGTTTGGCTGGTAACTGCAAGCAATTGAGAGTTTTTCCGTCGCTGAAAGATTTTCCGAAAGTGTTGTCTAGAAGGTTTCTACTTCTGCTGATCTAGCAATGTTAAATTTTCCTAAACGAAAACTGAGTTGTGTCAGTCTTAATCACGGCTCTGTGGCGTCCGGGAAAGCGTTCACTGCTAATTTATAAATGTAAGATTTAAAATCAGTGGGCCAAAGCTCGATTTCAAAATCGAAGCGGCGCTTATCATTCGCAAACAACGCCCGATTCGCCTCTTCATACCCTGGCAGGTTTCCCGCCATAGTGGTAATAAAGCGGCTGACTGCATTACGTGAAAAACGAGTCTGATCGATTTCCTTATTGTCATGCCGAGCCTGTTCAACAAGCTTTCGCAAGACTACTGAGGCACCGCCCGGTTGGTCCCGTAACCATTCCCAGTGGCGCGGCAGTAAAGTGACTTCATGACCCACCACCCCCAGTTTTGGCCTTCCGCGCCCTCGGGGCTTGTCAGGAGCTTCTTCAATGACTTGCTCTTGATACCTCTGTTCAACGTCGGCAATTGAACCGCTAAGGTTGAGATCAATAACTTTACTGTTTGTATCGTCAAATACTACTATCGACTCCTGTACTCCTGACTCGATACGCTTTTTCAATTCGATTGCTACTTGCTGTAATGTGCCAGATGAATATCGAGAGGATTCTTCGAAGGCTGAATATTGCGGTCGACTCGGCGTGGTCATAATTCGGCTTCTTGATCGGATCATAGGAGAAGACGATAATACCACGGCATTAATTAGTATTGTATATATACCATGGTTATATTTTTCTCTTGTTTGTATTTGTTTCATTTCTAAAAAGTATTCTATATATTTTTTGTGATTGATTATTACGGTGTGAAAGCGTAAGCGATCCACAAACCCCATATAGCTTTATGTTAGGGGCGCAATTCTGACGTTCCCAGGCAATAAAGCCTCGAAGTCATCAACAGTTTCGCAACTGGGTAGACGAGTAAATAAGGTGCGCAAATACGCGTAGGGCTCTAACCTGTTGGCCTTTGCTGTCTCAATAATACTGTAAAGCATGGCGCTCGCTTTTGCGCCTTGCTGGCTGTTGCTAAACATCCAGTTTTTTCGCCCTATCGCAAAGGGGCGTATCGCATTTTCGACAGGATTATTGTCGATATTGAGCCGGCCATCGTGTACGTAGGCGGTAAGCTTTTCCCAGTTTTTATGCGCGTAGGCAATGGCCTCTCCTGCTTTTCCTTTCGGCAGCGTCTGTTGCAATGCCTTATCAAGCCAAAGTTTCATCTTGGTGAGTTGATCCTGACTTTTCTGTTGCCGGATAATGTACTTCTCGCCGGGCGTTTTCTCCTTGATACTGGCCTCGATAGCATAAAGTGCTTTTATCATACCCACTGCTACATCGGCTTTGCTGACTTTGTCTTTTTTAGTCGCTGTCACTTTCTGCGCATCGATAAACTTTCGGCGTGCGTGAGCCATACACCCCAATGCGATTACGCCTTCACGGTTTCCCGTGGCATGATAGCCCGCATAATCATCGGTTTGCAGGTAACCTCGATAGTCACCCAATAGTGAGTCAACCACCGAAGCCTTCCGACTCGATGCATAATCGAACAAGATAATGGGGTGCTCAAGGTCTCCGGTTCGTCGAACCCACATATAACTGAGGCTTTCCGGCAGCTTGTCAGGTTCTTTCAGTACCTGAACCCGCGTTTCATCCATGTGGATGTAACCGCTGTCTAGCAATTGGTCGTTGAGTAAATTATAAAGGGGTTGCAACAACTTACCACACTGAATCATCCAGTTCGCCTGGGTGTTGCGGGGCAAGTGTAGCCCCAACCGTTTGAAGACAGTTTCCATTCGATACAGCGGCAATCCGTCATGGTATTTGGCCACCGCTATATGCGCCAACAAGCCAGGGCTAGCATTGCTTTTGGCAATCGGTTGTTTGGGTAGGTCTGCGACAGTAATGCCTGATTCGCAGTCTTTGCAGGCGTATTTCTTGCGGACATGAACTAGAACCTGCACGACGGCGGGGATTATATCCAGCTGTTCACTGGTGTCTTCACCGATACAGGTTTTTTGACAGCCACACTGGCAGCGCTTTTCCGCTTCAGGTAGGTCATGTTCAATACGAACCCGAGGTAATGTTTTAGGGAGCGGTTTGCGTCCGGACTTCGCTAATTTGGGTGCGGGTTGATCAAACGCAGCCTCAACGGGGGAGACACTGCCGGGGGCTGTAAGCTCGGCATGGGTTTCAACTTCATCAAACAACTCAACCTGGAGAATACTCTTTTCACTGCTTTTACCAAACTGACGATGCTTGAACAGGATCACTTGTTCTTCAAGAAACTGAATGCGCGCCTGTTTTTGCTCCAACTGATGCTGGTTATCCTGCAATGACTCTTGCTGCGACAAAACCAACTGTTTTAGCGCGTCAATAGTGTCTGGCAGTGTGTTGTCCAACCCTGTATTCATAGGATTGGATTATACCAAAACCGTTAACTTATTGAGGAATAAATGAGTGATTCGTGGGGTTTATTGTTAAAAATATCCAGCCCATCCAGTAGCAGGTTGAGCTGGTAACCAGTGAGGACCACGGGGTCCCGGTTGGCTTGCTGTAACCATTTGAAACGTTGTTTTTCTAGTCGCTTGTACCACAATACAAATCCGTTGCGCTCCCAATACAGCATTTTTATTTTGTCTCGGCCGCGATTACAAAATACAAATAGTGTCTCGGTCATGGGGTTTAACTCTAGCTCTTGCTCAACGATTGCGGCTAATCCATTAATAGATTTACGCATGTCGACAATACCTGTATAGAGGTAGACTGGGACATTCGCTTCAGGCCGAAGCATGTAGCAGCCCCCGATCACGCAGCGCCAGCAATACATCGGGCAAGCTTTCGCAGGGTAGTTCGATAGCAACGTGAGGCCCGAGTACTAAACGAGCAGGAGCCGAACGAGAAACAGTAACGGGGACGAATACGCCGGCTTGTTCGCTCTGGCTAGATAGACGCTTGCGCCAGTATTGGAAGGTGTGCAATTTTACATTTTGCTGTTCGCAGAATGCGGTTTGAGTTAATCCGCTTTCTTGCCACGATTTTATATGCTGCTGCCAGATATCTGTTTTGGTCATGTGATGCCTCCAAGTTGATGATTGGAAGACAGGGTAAGGTTTTATAAGCCTGCGTGTTAGGTGGGGTTTGTGGATCGCTTACGTGAAAGCTTGCGAGACAAACGGGAGTAATTTCAGGTGCGGATTCGCTATCGACGTTGCTTTCAACCAAAAGTCCCTTTATGTCGCTGGTTTTTCCCATAAAGCGATCACACGATATTCTATCCCTGCAAACCTTTAATACATACAGTGACTAATAATATGGACGCGTGCTAGGCATTCTATTGCTGTATGATAGTTTTTCGTGATCGCGCAGAGTTTGGGAAACGTATTTTCATCGGCATGTCATGCGAGTTTTGTTAAACTCAGTGTCTCGAAAGGTGTACGTATTCAGTCGTCGGACTGGCTAAATTATAGTTGTCGTTAGTGGGGGAATCGCCGTTTTGAAAAATTTGAGTCATTTGTTCGAAAAAAACCGAGTTTGGGCTGCTTCAATTAAAGAAAGAGATCCCGAGTTTTTCTCCGATTTGTCTAAACAGCAAGCACCTGAAATCCTATGGATTGGCTGTTCTGATAGCCGTGTTCCCGCAAACCAGATTATAGATCTGCCTCCGGGCGAAGTGTTTGTCCATCGAAATATTGCAAATGTGGTTGTTCATACTGACCTTAATTGCCTATCTGTGATTCATTTTGCGGTTGATGTTTTGAAGGTTAAGCATATTATTATTTGCGGTCACTACGATTGCGGCGGGATCAGAGCTGCAATGGAAGATATGGAATTGGGCTTGATAGACAATTGGCTTCGGCATATCAAAGATGTCGGCCGTTTTCATGCGGAAAAACTTGCTGTTTTGGACGGTCAGGAAAAGCAAGATTTGCTGTGTGAATTAAATGTCCTTGAACAGGTAAGAAATGTCTCTAATACCACAATCGTTAAAAATGCGAGAAAGAACGGTGCAGAACTATCAATCCACGGTTGGGTTTATAGCATTAAGAACGGAATCTTGAAGGATTTGTGTATTGATAATACGTCATGTGAAGAGTCTTAATGGCTCTCTAATTGATTAAAATGTAATGCAGCCGTAAATTTGCATAAGCATTTTTAATGAACATGATGACACACCGAAAAGACATTGTTCAGCGCTGATTCATTCAGCGCTGAACAAGCTATTTCGCGGTTATACGGTTAAAAGCCGTTGAGCAAGGCGAAGCGATCAAGCTGGTAGCTATAGCCGCCAAAGGTTTGTTGGGCTACGCGAGCGCGTTTGATATAGAACCCCATATCAAATTCGTCAGTCATTCCAATGCCTCCATGCATTTGAATTGCCTCGTTTGTAACCCGTTCTGTGACTTCACACAGTTTTGCTTTTGCACCGGCAGCCATCAAGTTGAGGTTTTCTGCGTCTTCGTCAATGGCTTGCAATGCCGCCAACACAATCGACTTGCACAGTTCGAGTTCCGCAAACATATCCGCAGCTCGGTGCTGCAATGCTTGAAAACTACCAATGACTGCATCAAATTGTGTTCGCTGTTTCAAATATTCAATCGTGGTCTCGTAAGCTTGTAGGGAAATGCCTAGCATTTCTGCTGCCAGACAAATATTTGCTATACTCAGAGATTTTTCAAGGACGATCATCCCGCCGTGCAAATTACCAATAAGCTGATTATCTGAAACCTGCACGTTTTCAAGAATGACATTCCCTGAGTTGCGACTGTCGACCATCGTTACCCGCTCTGTACTTAAACCTGCAGTATTAGCGTCGATTAAAAAAAGGCTTATTCCCTGCTCGCCGTTATCTTGTTGGTCGGTACGTGCAGCAACAATAAATGTGTCGGCAACATGTGCATCTAACACAGCTACCTTTTTACCCGATAGCGAGTAACCATTATCGTTAGAAGTTGCCCTAAGAGACGTTTTCTCAGGGGCATGGTGCCTGCCTTCTTGCAAAGCCAAAGCAAGGAGTAAATTCCCGCTCGCAATGCGTGGAAGTAAGTCCTGTTTTTGCTCTTCGCTTCCGGCGATATTAACCAAGCTGGCCGCGGTAGCAATTGAAGACATAAGAGGGGAAACGCTCAAATTGCGGCCCATCTGTTCTATGACCAAGCCTAATCCAACATAACCGTAACCTAAACCGCCGTAAGCTTCGGGAATAGCAATGCCGGTCCACCCCATTTCAGCCATCTCTTTCCATAAGGTTTTTGAGTATCCTTCTGCGTCGTGTTCATCTCGAAGTTTGCGCAACGCTGAAACGGGCGCTTTATCGGCAAGAAATCCTGCGGCTGCGTCTTTTAACATTTGTTCGTCTTCATTAAGTACTAATGACATGTTTCATTACCTACTATATTCGTTTTTGTGAACGAGTCGCTGTTTGCGACTATCAAAGGTTTAATCAGCTTACTTCAAACCTAATACGCGTTTGGCGATGATGTTCAATTGCACTTCGGAAGTGCCACCTTCAATTGAATTGCCCTTGCTGCGTAGCCAAGTACGAGGTACTAATCCACCATGATAGTCTTCGCCCTCCCAGCCCATAGCTTTTTCGCCCTGGACGTTGATCATTAGTTCGCAACGCGTCTTGTTGAGCTCGGTTCCGTAATATTTGAAAATAGAGGATGCAGGACCGAGGCCTTTTCCTGATTTGGTTTCATCTGTAACTCGCTCCATTGTTTTCGCAAAAGCCAGTACATTGAGCTCGAACTTGGCTATCTCAGTACGTAATACAGGGTCGGCGAGGCGACCATTTTCCAAACCGATGCTGTCGACGGCTGTCTCGCAGAACTTTTTCCTGGCTCTTCCGCCTATACCGCTTATCATTTCGCGCTCGTGGGTTAATAGATATTTGGCAATGGTCCAACCTTTGTCTTGTTCACCCATGAGATTTTCTTTCGGTACCTTAACATCATCAAAAAAGGTCTCACAAAATGGTGAGCGACCACTGATTAACAATATCGGTTTGACGCTAACACCGGGTGTAGTCATGTCAAAAAGCAGGAAGCTTATTCCGTGATGTTTCGTCCCCGTATTATCCGTTCTGACCAGACAGAATATCCAGTCTGCTTTATCGGCGCCGGATGTCCATATTTTAGAACCGTTGACCAAATAGTGATCTCCTAAGTCTTCGGCCTTTGTTTGCAAGCTGGCTAAATCTGAACCCGCACCGGGTTCACTATAACCCTGACACCACCATATAGTCCCTTTGGCAATTTTAGGCAGATGCTCTTTCTTTTGTTCTTCGGTGCCGTATTCTAATAGTGCAGGCCCGAGCATAGAAATTCCCATGCCTTGTAACGGGAGGCGACAATGCAGGGCGGTCATTTCCTGACGAAGTATTTTCACTTCTTCTTTCCCTAGTCCGCCACCACCGTATTCTTTTGGCCATGCGGGAACGGTCCAGCCTTTTTCGCCCATAAGGTCGAGCCAGATTTTTTGATCAGGATGCTTAAACGTCGGTTTGCGACCACCTCCAACGGTGTCAGACTCATCAAGTATTGGCTGTCGCATGGATTCGGGACAGTTCTCCTGCAGCCAAGAGCGTGTCTCAGCGCGAAATTGTTCAAGGTTAGACATATTTTTCTCTCATAGAATCGTGATTAGAAAATAAGTTTTACTTTTTGAAAGTTGATGCTGCCATCGCGGAGTTACCCAATTTAGTCGGCTATCTGCCTCTTTGACTATCGGCAAGTTCACAGCAACAATCTATCTATCATCGTGCGGATTAATCTACAAGAGTAACATTGTACGGAACTTTGCGCATGTTCTTCGTCGTCCTGTCGAAATTTTTTGAGGCAAGGTCCCAGGTTAAGAGCTTATTCTAGGGCGGCAAAATTGAAAGGGACTTTTACGCTGTTTCGGCGCGAAAAGTCGCAATTTTAAGAGTCAGAAGTGCTCAAATGTCGGTCTTTTTACGTTGATTGTACCGCGTGACTGTTGCTGCGAGATTTGGTTTAATTGCCGTCCTATTTATTAGTGATTGGAGTGCATCGTGGAAGTAGCTGGAAAAATAGTCGTTGTAACAGGTGGCGCAAGTGGTATAGGCAAAGAACTCGCGAAGAGATTTTTGTCTGAAGGAGCAGCAAAGGTTGTTATATCAGATGTGAATGAAGAAGGGCTAAATCTTGTAGCGGAAGAGCTCGGTTGTGTCGCGATTGCTGCGAACGTAGCACTAGAAGATGATGTTAAGAATCTCGTTGAAAAAACGGAAAAGGAAGTCGGGCCAATTGATTTGTTCTGTTCTAATGCTGGAGTAGCCGTAGGGTCGGGGATCGACTCTGCAAACGATGAATGGCTGTTGAGCTGGAATGTTAACGTAATGGGGCATGTATTCGCCGCACGTTATGTTGTTCCAAAAATGATTGAACGAGGTCAGGGATATTTGCTAAATACCGCCTCAGCAGCGGGACTTCTAAACCAAATTGGCGGTGCAGCTTATGGTGTAACCAAACACGCTGCCGTCGGTTTTGGAGAATGGCTTGCGATAACCTATGGGCACCAAGGAATTAAGGTATCGATGTTATGCCCGCAAGCCGTTCGCACGGCAATGACCGACAACGATGGTGCCGGCACGAAAATCGCAGCGGCTGACGGTATGATGGAAACATCACAGCTCGCTGATAGTGTTATAGAGGGGCTCAAAAACGAATCGTTCTTGATATTGCCTCACCCAGAAGTACTGGAATACATGCAGCGAAAAACTTCAGATTACGACCGCTGGATCAAAGGTATGGGTCGATTCCAGGAGAGAATATTAGGGTCGCAAGAGTAGTGCGATTGCCATTGTTTGCCGCTCCTCAAAAGTGTGGAGTGGCAAACAAGTGGTCAGTTATTTTCAGTTACAGCAAAAACCTCTATTTAGCGTTCTCTTCGAAATAGAGCGAGTCATCGATAGATCTTCTTGGCGTTTTTTTGTGTTTCCCAACTGGCCAGCCGATTGGGATCAAGGCGTAACTTGGAGTTTCCTCTTTTAGTCCTAGATTACAATCTACCATCGTCAAACTATCACCGTCAAAATACAATAATCGAACGCCCGGTTATTTCACCTGACTTGAGTGCTGTAGTCGCTTCATTTATCTGTTCTATTGTATATCTTTTAGTGACTAACGCTTCAAGATCAAGTTTTCCAGTCTTATGCCAGTCGAGGAATTTCGGAAAATCTTGATCAGGATGGCAAGATCCTCCAATACTGCCAATGAATTTTTTTTCATTAACTAAAAGATCAATGGCGTTCAATTCAACACTTGTTGTAGGTACACCGACGAGAACAGCGGTGCCGCCAGCTTCGGCGCCGAAATGACCGCTTCGCGTGGCCGGAACAATTTGCTCCATGGTCGTTTTAATACCGATACAATCGAATACGTAATCTGCTCCTTCAACGGGGGCTTGCGAAATGTTTCTTTTAGAATCAATCCGCGTAAGGTCCTTAATAGCTTGTACTGGGTCATTTTCACTGGCATTAATCGTATGGGACGCTCCAAAAAGCTTGGCAAATTTGAGTTTTTCCTCATCGAGGTCTACAACGATTATCGGGTCGGCGCCGATGTCTTTCGCTGCAACAACGGCGGAAAGTCCGACCCCCCCCGCGCCGAAAATGGCAACACTACTTCCCTTTTTTACTCCCGCCGTGTTTCCGACAGCTCCGGCGCCGGTCATAACGGCGCAACCGATTATCGAAGTGACTTCTTTTTCAATATCATCGTCAACTTTGACAACATATTGTTCGTCGGCAATCGTGAAATCTGCCCATGTAAAAACACTCTGACAACTTGCTGTGGATCCATCTGGGAGCAACAAGGTCGCAGATTCAGGAACTCTTTCGGTGCCTTGAATATCGCGGGGCACCCAAGTGATTATAACGGTATCACCAACAGCCACATGACTAACTTCCTGTCCGCACTGGATAACTTCACCGGTAGATTCATGTCCCAGCAGAACAGGCTGGTCACGGGGAGAGCTCATTTGGTGAAGTTGGCTATGACAGATGCCGCTTGCGAATTGTTTTACGACGACCTGAAACGGGCCGGGATCCGGTAGTTCAACGTCAATAATCTCGAGTGGACCAGGTTCTTTGGGCAACACAATAACGCGGGCGGGAGTAGTCATTTTTTATCCTTATAGTTTGTGCAATATTGTTTGAAAATACTGTTTGGACAATAAAAGTAGAATTTTGCTTCCTTTTTTAAATGTTGTTAGCGAATTTATCAGGTAAACAGTCTATTTAACGTTTTATTGATCTGGACACGTAGAAAGTAGTGCTTATTTCGCTATATGGTAAACCATACCCTAATTATCTGGCTAGGTTAACCTTGCTGTAGTTGCTCTAACAATATCAATATCGTCGTTTTCGAGTTCAACCAGTAAAGTTCTCCTTTTGACCTCCAGCAACTTGTTTGGTAGCGGTGAAAACAATGCTTAACTTTTTCTGCGTAAACGGTTCTTAGAATTTTCATTGTGTTTGAGCCGGATTGTTCGTTTTTTGACTAATTGCTGGGTAAAAACCTTCTATTTCTTTGGATATTTCTTTATGGACTTCGCTTTTTCTGATCAAACTTCGGACCTGCAACGACGAGTCAGCCACTTTATGACGGAGTATGTGGTTCCTCATGAAAATAGTTACCATAAGGATATATCCGAAGGCGTTTATCCGCCGCCGGTATTGGAAGATTTAAAAGCTTTAGCGAAAGACGAAGGGCTCTGGAATTTCTTTCTACCGACCCTACCGGAAAGTGCACCGGGGATTAAACTCAGTAACCTGGAGTACGCGCCGCTTGCAGAAATTATGGGGAGAGTATATTGGGCCTCCGAAGTGTTTAATTGCAGTGCACCGGATACAGGAAATATGGAACTGCTTCATATGTTTGCAACACCTAAGCAAAAAGAGCGTTGGTTAACTCCTTTGTTTGAAGGGGAAATTCGCTCCTGTTTTATGATGACGGAGCCAGATGTAGCCTCCTCAGACGCCACTAATATTCAGCTGTCGATTCGTAGAGACGGCGATGAATACGTGCTAAACGGGAGAAAATGGTTCATAACAGGAGCAATGGACCCCCGTGCCGAGGTTGCAATTGTAATTGGTATTACCGACCCCGACGCTGTTGCTCATAAGCGCCATAGTCAGATAATCGTGCCAATGGATAGTCCCGGTCTGATCATCGAAAGAAACATTTCCTATATGAATCATTTAGCGCCTGAAGGCACCTGTGAGGTAATTTATAGAAACGTTAGAGTGCCTGTTGAAAATCTTTTGGGAGAAGAGGGGGCGGGTTTCGCGTTAGCTCAAGCACGACTGGGTCCGGGTCGTATTCATCATTGCATGCGTTCAATCGGGCAATGTGAAGTTGCTCTCGATTTGATGTGTCAACGGGCGTTGGAGCGACGGGCGTTTGGAAAATATTTACATGAATACGGCAATATTGGGGAGTGGATCGCAAAAGCGAGAATCGAAATCGAGCAAGCTCGGCTGTTGGTCTTAAAGACGGCTTGGCTGATAGACAAGAATGGAAATAAGGCAGCGAGTAATGAGATTTCGATGATTACAGCTTTAGTTCCGCCTCTGCAGACAAGGATATTAAACCGTGCAATTCAGGTATTCGGTGCGATGGGCCTGTCACCAGATACTCCGCTAGCTTACCTATGGAGTTGGGGGCGAGCACTACAAATTCTAGACGGCCCCGATGAAGTGCATTATCGGGCGGTAGCGAAAAACGAAATGAAACGGGCTCAAGAGGATCGCGGGAATAACATAACACCAGAAGGCTACCAGCATGGTCGGTTTATTTCACCTATAGACGCAACGAACAAATAGTATTTTCGGGTTTGTGGGTAACTAAATGCGACTCTCATAATTATGGGATTAGTCGACCGATACTCTTCAGAAAGCTCAAACACTTTTTTAGGCGTATTGATCGTTCGCCATTCTCTATGAGCTTAGTGTTCTATTTTTATCGGCCAGCGCAAAAACTTGAAATCCGCAGTGTAGGGTCTGGTATCTTGCCCTTCGAATTTCCCATCCAACATGTGTTCGTTGTCGCGTGGCAAAGAATTGCGATGCCGTCATATACAGGCTCATTCGAGCCTATGTAAACGATGCAACTTCTGGATTTTCTGAGGCGATCAGAAAGCAGTTAATTTCGCCAGCTTTCACGAGTCAGTCAGCACTAGGGCTTTGTTCTAACTGTGTCGATTAGGGATTGGAGGATTTCTGCTCGAAACGAAGAAATTAAATTTTCATTTTCCCGACCTATAGAAACAATCTGCTATATCATTTTCAGTTAATCTCTGTGTTTCTTAGGAGCTATTGTACTGGCACGGTCTTTTACAATATTTGTCATGCGTGGGGGGTCCCTATTTCAGTTGGGCCACTAACTAGTTGGGAACAATGGCCGGTCTAACTGTGACGAAGCCCGTTTTTAGAACTTTGCTTTTTTCATTCGTAGAATCGGTCAGATAAGCTAGAATCTTTATTGTAGCCATAGATAACACTGCATTTTCGTTGAAGCAGCAGTAACATTGTTTGACAATAATTCCGACCGTTACTATTAGGCTATATAGGATACAAACATTGACTGTTGTCGAATGTAACAAAAAAATGAGACGATAAGGTCGGTTCGCGAATTGGGTTGATGTCCAGCTTCAATTTAGGTTTTCCTTCTTAGGAAACCACGTGGCATTGACGAAGTCCGGTATCAATGGACCTCCATTTGATGAGGCAATATTAAAATATGTTCAAATTGCAAATTCTAGACAATCCCGCGCGAAGTATTTGGCTGGTCGGAGAAAAGATAGCCCTGGGAAGTCATAAGGATAATGAGATGATTCTGGGCAGCTTGGGAAGCGAAGAATTCCACGCGGAAATAGTCATTACTGCAAACGGACTACGTTTGGTTAGCAAGCAGGGCAGTTGTTACGTCAATGGCTTATTGGCCGAAGCCGAACATGTACTAAAAGCAGATGATGTACTTCGCATTGGTAAAGATACCATGCAAATTGTTGATTCGGTTATGTTAACGACAGAAACTCCCGCTGAGATTCCCGCGGTCAAATCAACAAATGATGAAGAAAAGCCAAAGTCCTGGTTCTTAGTCCCTAAAAGCGAAGAATCCAAAATTGGGGAGTTTTTGGTGGTGGGTGCATCCATTTTGGGGCGATCTGATCAATGTAAAATCAGCATCCCTAACAAATTATTGTCTCGAGAGCATGCAGAGCTAAAAATTGAAAACGGAAAGTTTATTGTTACCGACTTAGATTCGGCAAATAGCATTTATCATAACGGCGTCAAAATTAGTCGAGCGGAAGTTAACAAAGGGGATACCCTAACATTCGCTAACGTAGAGTTTATGGTAGAGCAGCGGGCGACGGATGAGTTGAAAAAGGAGCGTAAAAAGGCCGCAGAAACGGAATCCGTGAATCAAACAATGATTCGACCGGCCATGGATATCGATGCAGAAATTCGGCGCATTAAAGCGGAAAGCGATCGCAAAGACAATAATGCTACCCTGATAGCGGTAAGCGCGGACAAGGTGGGTCTGCTTTCAACAGCGGGCGCGTCACCTGAGATAAAAGGAGTTCCCGGTGTTGGGACTGAAGGTGGCGAGAGCGGTCAAATGGTCAGTGAGAAGAAGGGAAGTGGGAAAACGCTGCTAATTGTGTCTTTGTGCGCAATTCTCGCTCTGGTAATAGCTGCCTTCTTATCGGATACTCGTTTGTTTTAAGAAAACGAAAACCCTTCCTACTGAAATGACTCGCCAAGGTAGTATATGAAACATCAAGATAACTGCATTTTTTGTAATATTGTACAGGGGTTAGCGCCCTGTTATAAAGTTTTTGAAGATGAACTGACCTTGGTGTTTCTCGACGTGTTTCCTGCGAGTAAAGGGCATTTACTGATAATACCGAAAGAACACTTTCGTGATATCTTCTCGGCAAATCCAGCCGTTCTTGCTCGTATTGCGCAGAACTCAGCCATGATCGCCAATGTTATTCAATCGGTGATTAATCCGGATGGATTAGGTGTTCATCAACTAAATAGAAAAGCAGCGGGTCAAACTGTCTTTCACTACCATGTTCACATGATCCCGCAAACACTTGGTCATAATGTTGGTTTACATTCCAAGTCAGCAGGTGATCCCGACCAACTGCGTGATTTGGCCGAAAGACTCTGTTTTGCGGTCAAAGAAACTCTTGCCGAGTAAAACATTCATGGATTTTGGTTTCACTTCAATCGCATTGCTATTGCTTAGGTATTAGTGGTTTGAGTTTGAGGCTTGTATTTGTTTCTGACAAAGTCTTTGCTGTTTCCTTACGATAACTCATCGATAACATATGATAATCATCAAAAAGTACTTTACAACTAAGCCGGTCGTCAGCGATGGTAAGTAGTTGCGTGATTCAGAGCGCACTCTGTTGCCAGTCTGCAGTATTATTAATTAACTAAACACATTACAATTCCGAGTAATAACATCCCCGACTATGTTGGCGTCACTCGCATGTTTTTTGATACATGGGTGCCTATTTATAGCTTCGGTGTTCGAAAATCCTATTTGGCTAAATATTGAGCATTATTGATGAGAGTAATCACTGTAAACACGAATGGCATTAGAGCAGCAGCCCGTAAAGGTTTTTTCCAATGGCTAAAAACCAAGGATGCCGATGTGGTTTGTATACAAGAAACCAAAGCACAGGTTCATCAACTAGAGGACGCCATGTTTCACCCCGAGGGTTATCATTGTTACTATTTCGATGCTGAAAAAAAAGGATACAGTGGAACTGCTCTTTATTGTAAAAAGAAGCCAAAGAAGGTGACAAGAGGACTCGGATGGGATCCTGCTGATTCTGAAGGCCGCTTTATTCAAGCGGATTTCGACGGCGTTAGTGTAATTAGTATGTATTTACCGTCCGGGTCTAGCAGCGAAACTGTGCAGATTAAGAAGGAAGGCTTTATGGAGAATGTTGAAGCCTATTTCAAATCACTTCGCCGCAAACGCCGAGAGTATATTATTTGCGCTGACTGGAATATTTGCCACAAAGAAATAGATTTGAAAAATTGGAAACCCAATAGAAAAAATTCGGGATTTTTGCCGCATGAGAGAGAGTGGTTGACTAAGTTATATGACGAGTTTGGTTATGTCGACGCGTTTCGGGAAATTAATCAATTAGAAGATCAGTACACGTGGTGGTCTAATAGAGGGCAAGCCTGGGCCAAGAATGTCGGGTGGCGCCTAGACTACCAAGTTGTTACTCCGGGCCTCAAAGACAAAGTTGAGGCGGAAGAGGTTTACAAAGAAGAACGCTTTTCTGATCACGCGCCCCTTATTATGGACTATTCGATCGATTATTGATGCGGATGACACGGTGTCGTACGCGCCCATTATGTTTGCTTGGCTAGTGTTTTCAGGGTACAGTTGCGTCCGATTTTTACCGATATTCAAATTCTGTTTTACACCACAAAGGAAAGGTTATTTCGATGAATTTTATTTCTCAGGCACACGCACAAGCTGAAGGTCAAGCACCGGAGTCAGGCGTTATGCAGTTGGTCCTCATGGTGGGACTATTTGTTATGTTTTATTTTATTGCCATTCGCCCACAACGCAAAAGACAGAAAGAGCATACAGAGCTGATTGGAAATCTTCAGAAAGGTGACGAGGTACTGACTAATAGTGGGATCCTTGGGAAAATAATAAAAATTGAAGAAGGTTATGTTGTTCTGAATGTTGCAGAGAAAGTTGATCTGAAATTTCAGCGCGCGGCCATAAATGCCGTACTACCAAAAGGCACTTTGAAGTCAATTTAGGATTAGCAGCCGGTAAAAGTCTCATTCCACATGTTCGCTGTTTGGTTTTGATTCTCTAAAAGTCCGACGTCCCTTAGTTTTCATGTACCTAAGCAAAGAATGTCTCTGATTCGAGGTATAACCATGAAAGTGTTGTATCCCCCTCGTTTGTCTTTAGCGCAACTTCCGACTCCATTGGTGCCTGCCGACCGTCTCTCAAAACGGTTGGGAGGACCTCGAATCTGGATAAAACGGGATGACCAAACCGGATCGGCGGTAAGTGGAAACAAAATCCGGAAGCTCGAATTTTCTCTTGCGAAAGCACTTGAAGAGGGATGCGATACAGTCATTACATGTGGTGGGGTGCAGTCCAATCATTGTAGAACCACGGCTATTTTGTGCGCTAGTCTCGGCTTAAAATGCCACCTTATTTTGCGAGGAGAGGAAACACCAAAGGACGTAGCCGCCGATGGTAATTTATTACTGGATTACTTGGCCGGCGCTAAAACAAGTTTCTATTCCAATAGAGATTATCAGGCACGTAGTGATCAAATCCTCACTGAATGGGAGCAGTATTATAAAAGTTCGGGAAATAAGCCATTTACGATACCCATTGGGGCTAGCGATGGTACTGGCCTTTGGGGGTATATAGCCGCGTGCGAAGAGTTGTCGGTCGATTTCACCGCTAATAGTATAAATCCATCACATATCATTTCCGCCACGGGCTCAGGTGGTACTCAGGCTGGTTTAATTGCTGGGAATGAATTGTTTGGTTTAGGTTCGAAGGTATGGGGAATAAATGTTTGCGACGATGAATCCTATTTTTTGCAAAAAGTGAGGCACGATTTGCGCCAGTGGGCTAAATGGTATTCACAGTCCTTGGATGTTGAGAGTCTAGCCATTAATGTCATTGATGGTTACGTCGGATCTGGATATGCTAAGGCATCGAGCGACGTTTTTGAAACGATTAAATTGCTTGCTCGTCTCGAGGGCGTCATTCTTGATCCTGTCTACACCGGAAAGGCATTCCATGGCTTGATCGACCGAATTGAGCAGGGTCAATTTGATGATGCCGGTGATATTGTGTTTATCCATACCGGCGGTATTTTTGGCTTGTTTCCTCAGCGCGAGCAAATTTCATTTTAGCCGATCAACCGCTGTTAATTATTGAATCTATTCACTGATCAATAAGAACCTATTGTCAGCCAGCGTATGGCGCTGGGTCCGGTGTTCTGGGCAATGTCGACATAAAATCCATTTTCGGTAGATTAGTAGAGATTCAACATGCCAAGTAATTTTGGAAATAAATTAGTCATAGCGATCTCATCAAGAGCCCTGTTTAATCTAGATGAAGGTCATCGTGTATTTGAAGATAAAGGTCTTGAAGTCTATCAGCAATATCAAATTCAGCACGAAGATGAGGTGTTGGAGCCCGGTGTTGCATTCCCCATGGTAAATAAGTTGTTGCGCATAAACGAACGACTGGGGGGAGAGCCAAGAGTTGAAGTGCTATTGTTGTCACGAAATAGTGCAGACACAGGTTTACGGATATTTAATTCCATTAAGCATTATGGCTTGAATATCACACGTGCTGCTTTTACTGGAGGAGCTAGTCCCTATCGATACGTGTCGGCGTTTGGTTGCCATTTGTTTCTATCGACCGATGCCTTAGATGTCAGACGGGCACTAGACAATGGGGTGGCCGCAGCGACTTTGATGTCTTCGGAACCTAACAACCAAGACAGTGATTCGGAGCTAAAATTTGCCTTTGACGGGGATGCAGTATTATTTTCCGATGAATCCGAGCAGATATACAAAGAGGAAGGGTTGGAAGCTTTTACCAAAAATGAAATCGAAACGGCAAAACAGCCGTTAAGCGGCGGACCTTTCAAGGCATTCTTGTCTGCATTACACGGTTTACAGTCGGAATTTCCTTCCAGTAATTCACCCATTCGTACAGCCTTGGTAACTGCACGGTCTGCCCCTGCCCACGAGCGAGTTATTCGAACCCTGCGGGCATGGAATATTCGTATAGACGAATCACTGTTTCTTGGTGGTTTAGATAAGGGGGATTTCCTCAATGCTTATGGTGCAGATGTGTTTTTTGACGATCAGCAGTCGCATTGTGACTCTGCTAGTCAACATGTAGCCACGGGACATGTGCCACATGGCGTTTCAAATAACTAGAAAAACAGTCGAACGCGAGAGAATGAATAGCTATCTAAACGCCAGAAAGATGTCGGAAGTGTTCGGTTTCTTCAAGCCAAATGGGGCCTGCCAGAGCAAACGAGTCTTCTTCTAGAACCTTTTTATTATTATTTTCCGAAATTAGGCTAAATTTGTTATATGAGCTATTATTTTTATAAGCTCATGGTTCAAGACTGGGTTACATTTCAATTTGCACGTTACGCGAGCAACTGATTCATTTGGACTATTAATAGAAAATAATAGTGGAGAGTCGTATGAAACTACAGCAATTGCGCTATATCTGGGAAGTTGCTCATCACGACCTAAATGTATCTGCGACGGCGCAAAGCCTGTACACGTCACAGCCGGGAATTAGTAAGCAAATCCGCTTGTTGGAAGACGAACTGGGCGTTGAGATCTTTTCGAGGAGCGGTAAGCACTTAACGAGAGTCACTCCAGGTGGCGAAGCAATATTGAAAACTGCCGGCGAAGTATTGCGGAAGGTCGAGAGCATTAAACAGGTCGCTCAAGAGTACTGTAATGAAAAAAAGGGTAGTTTGTCGATTGCTACTACCCATACACAGGCGCGTTATGCATTGCCTCCGACGATTAAATCTTTCATTAATCGATATCCGGATGTTTCTCTACATATGCACCAAGGGACACCGATGCAAATTTCGGAGCTCGCTGCCGATGGAACGGTAGATTTTGCAATCGCGACTGAGGCTTTAGAGCTATTCAGTGACTTAATTATGATGCCTTGTTACAAGTGGAACAGGGCGATTATTGTTCCAAAAGATCATGCATTAGCTCAATTGTCAGAGTTAACGTTAGAAGACATTGCACTTCATCCGATAGTGACTTACGTATTCGGGTTTACTGGCCGGTCGAAGCTCGATGAAGCCTTTATTGAGAAAGGTTTGGCTCCGAAAGTTGTGTTTACTGCCGCTGATGCCGATGTGATAAAAACCTATGTTAGGTTAGGCTTAGGGATTGGCATTGTTGCGCGAATGGCCTACGACGAAAAACTCGATAGTGATCTTGTCGCTCTCGATGCAAGTCATTTGTTTAAAGCAAGCGTTACCAAAATCGGTTTTAGGCGCGGAACGTTCTTACGTGGGTTTATGTTTGATTTTATTGAAGAGTTTGCACCTCATCTTACCAAATCAGTGGTGGAAGAAGCTTATCAGCGTCATACAAAACTAGAGTTAGATGACCTGTTTGAACTTATCGAGCTACCTGTCTATTAGGTTCTGGACAGGTTTCAGGCGTTGCCGAAGGTAAGCTCTGGTTGTTTCCTGTACAAAAATAAATTAAAAAAGCCGCTTTGACGACTTAGTTAAACTTTTCCTTGTTTACTTCGTAAACATAACTACAATCCGCGCTCTATGACAGTGACATCCCTTATATTCGTTTATTCGATCGCGATTCTTTTTGCATCCCTAATCGGTGGTTGGCTGCCGTCTAAAATGAAGCTGGGACATACCCGGACTCAGATTATGATGAGTTATGTTGCCGGATTTATGTTGGGGGTAGCTTTTTACCATTTGTTGCCACACGCTGTCAGCAAGTTAGCCGGACACGGTGGTGTTGATCATGCAGTCTGGTGGTTAATGGTTGGTTTACTGCTCATGTTTGTTTTGCTGAGACTATTTCATTTTCATCAGCATGGTCCGGTTGAGTCAGACCATGAGCACGATCATGGCCATAGTCACAATCTCAAAACAGCTCATAACCACGATGAAAAAACTGCTCGTACTCAGTTGGCGAGTAATATGAGCTGGCTAGGTGTCGCGTTCGGTTTAGCTTTGCACACCTTGATTGATGGTATTGCTCTCGGTGCTGCGGTTCAAGCGGATTCGGCAGAGCACGCGCCACTAGGTCTGTTAGGCTTCGGCGTATTTCTTGCTATTGTCCTACATAAACCTCTCGACGCAATCTCTATTTCTTCGATCATGCATGCGAGTGGCTGGAGCCTGAAGTCTCAAACAGTCGTTAACCTTGTTTTTGCGACTATGTGTCCTATCGGTGCCTACCTTTTCCTCTTTGGGGCGGATTCTTTAGGGGATTCGCAAAATATGGTTATTGGCAGTGCTTTAGCTTTTTCTGCGGGTGTTTTCATCTGTATTTCATTGAGCGATTTACTTCCCGAAATTCAATTTCATAGCCATGATCGAGGCAAGCTGACACTTGCTCTGGTGCTTGGTGTTATTACAGCTTATGGGATTGGTTTGGTGGAACCGGAGAGCGCACATCACGAAAGTGCTAGTGCGCAAAAGTTTATCGGTGATCAACGTATTGAGGGATGAGCTTGCTTGGTGTTCATGCTTTCTGTACATTGTCTCGCAATAAATCGAGCCTGTATTGCTTGGAAACGAACTAGGTAAGTATCTGTGTTTGGTAGAGTCTTTTGGGTAAATATCTATTGAGCGAGCAGCATGAAATCAACCCTTTTTGCTTGTTTGAATTGTATCTTAATTATAGTGGAGTCACATTGTGGAAATCGCCTGCCTTGATTTAGAAGGGGTATTGATACCTGAAATATGGATTAATTTTGCCGAGAAAACGGGTATCGAAGCCCTAAAAGCGACGACTCGAGATATACCGGATTACGATGTGTTGATGAAGCAACGCTTACGGATTCTTGACGAAAATGGTTTTGGCTTGCCGGACATTCAATCCGTCATTAGTGAGTTAGAACCGATGGAAGGAGCGCTTGGCTTTCTAGAGTGGCTGCGAGAGCGATTTCAGGTCGTGATTCTTTCAGATACCTTCTATGAGTTTGGTATGCCTTTTATGAAACAACTCGGTTACCCGATGTTACTTTGTCACGGGCTGGAAGTGAACGATGACGGTAAGGTGGTCGATTACAAGCTGCGGCAAGTTAATCCCAAAAGACAGGCAGTGATTGGATTTCACTCTATGTATTATCGTACGATTGCCGCTGGTGATTCTTACAATGATACGACAATGCTAGCAGAAGCCAATGCGGGTATCTTATTTAAGGCCCCGGATAATGTTATTGCAGAATTCCCTCAATTCCCTGCAGTACATAGTTACGAAGATTTAAAGAAGGAGTTTATTAAAGCGAGTAATCGGGACCTTAGCCTATAAGTAAAGTGGCTCTTGGAGGTTTATCAGCCGGTTTTTTTTTAGCTACTTGCCGTAGTTGCGTGGTGTAGTTACGTGGTGTGGTGGCTTAAAGCGCCGCTAATAGTTTTTCGACTTTCGTGAAACATTCCTGATATTCAGCTTCGCAAGTCGAGTCGGCAACAATTCCACCTCCGGCCCAGCAATATATTTTATTGTTTTCACATACTAAAGATCGGATCGCTATGTTGGTATCCATTTGGCCGTCACAACTAATATAGCCGATCGAACCACAATAGGCCGATCGTCTGTTGGGTTCCAGTTCCTCAATGATTTCCATTGCTCTTATTTTAGGGGCGCCGGTTATCGACCCTCCCGGGAAGCAATTGGCCAGTAAAGTTAGAGAGTCAATGTCTGGCATTAATTGGCCGCTTATCGTGCTGACTAAATGATGCACTGTTTCGAAGCTTTGTAGCTCAAACAGGTCATCGACTTGAATGCTTCCAGGAAGGCAATTTTTCCCGAGGTCATTTCGTAGTAAATCTACAATCATCAGATTTTCTGCTCGGTCTTTGGCGCTGTTCAACAATTTCTTGGCGAGTAATTCGTCCTCTTTACGGGTCGTTCCTCGACCTATAGTACCTTTAATGGGTGCTGTAGAAACTCTCTGATATTTTGATTGAATAAAGCGCTCAGGGGATAAACTCAAAATGGCATTCTTTCCGTTACCTAAATAAGCAGAAAAAGGCGCGGCAGCAACCGTCCTCAGAGCTTGGTAGGCTTGCCATGGATCTCCTTCAAAATCGGCACTAAATCGTTGTGCAAGGTTGACCTGATAACAGTCTCCGGCCTGAATGTAGTTTTGAATTTTCTCAAAAGCGTTTGAATACTGTTCGTATGAGAGGTTGGATTGAAACTTCGCTTGCAATCGGAAATTCTCAATATGCACTTTCAAAGCCGGTTGTTCTAATAGCTTGGTACGTACTTCTCGAACTAACTCTTTGTTCGCGAGTGGGTGGCAGGCAAGTAAGCTTCTTTTTTGTCGATGATCTACAATGACTGCCCAACTGTATATTCCAACAACAGCTGTTGGCGCATCAATGTCTTTAAGCGATTTAGTCTTAAATTTTTCTAACTGATGGCCGAGATCGTAGCCAAAATACCCGATTGCACCGCCGGTAAAAGGTAGGTGGAAGTCGTTCTCAATAGTTGGTGTGAATTCCTCAATGGCTGTTCTGACATCCTGGAAGTAGTTTGCGTTTGGGTTGTAACTATTTGTATTTAAAGAAAATATGTTATCATTTTGTACTTTATGAACAGGTTGAGCACTAAAAATGTCGTAGCGGCCGCGAGATGAACAAGAAGCGGTGCTGTCGAGGTAGACGGGTAGCTCCCAGTCCAAAAATCGGGAAAATAAATGGCTACTATCGATGGAATATGGCAATTCTTCAATAAGCAATGAGCTCATTATATTGTGATCTCAGGGGTAGATTGTATTGATAGGCGTTATTTGATGCGTCGGCGAGATCTTTGAACAGTAGTCACTAGTTTGAATTGAGAATATGTAGTCACTGATTATATCTCGGTTATTTCTTCGCGGGGTAGTGATATTGACAGATTTCTTTGACCGTTTGTGTCATTGACATGATCATACTCTGCGATTATGGTGAATGAGATCAATAAGTTGCAGTTAATACTCGGCTGGCTGAACGAAAAAAGTCTACCTCAAAAAAGAGATGAATTTAATACAGCGCAAGGTTTGGGTTTTGAGTTTGTCGCTTGATTCTCTGCGTATCATTATACCCATTCAATATTAAAGAATATTTCCAATTTAAAAGGCGCAATCTATTATTATATGCATTTAGTACAAGCTAGAACATAACTGGGCAATGATCTACTTGTCATTTTTTTTTCTCGTTTGCCATAATTCGGGTGTGATTTGGATGGGCGCCACGTACCCATCTTTCGTTTTCTGTCTATTTAGTGGTGTTTCATACCAAATCTTGCTTTTGTAAACTCGAGATTTCTATTACGTATTAACCCTTTGAGTAAAAATAGATTTTTGCTCTTTAATTTGTTGAGACCAGATAAATGACTACCGATTCACTTGTAGAACCTTCGCTTAATAATCCTTTTGAAGAAGCGGTCAACGTGGAGTTCGTTGTTCCGGGACAAATTAATTATGATCCCGGGCTTTATGAGGAGTCACTACACGCTGGCCAGGCACTTATTGAACGCCCTCAAACCGCTGCTGGTGTTGTTAGTATAGAAAAGCAACACCAAAAAAATCGCATGACCGTGTGGGAGCGATTAGAAGTATTAGCTGATACGGGCTCTGAGCCCACGGTTCTGTTTCAGAACTGGGGTCCAAATCTTGATGGTGCCTCCCTTGTTACTGCTATTGTGAAGATCAGTGGTCGTGATGTAGCCGTTTATGGGCATGATTTTACTGTTCGTGCTGGTTCTATGGATGCGACAAACGGTAAGAAACTGGCTCGCTTATTCGAAATGGCGGGTAAATTGAAAATACCTCTTGTCGGTATGAATGATAGCGCTGGAGCTTTCGTTCCCGCGGGAGTAGGTGGCTTGGATGGATATGCTGAGGCATTTACCGGCTTACGTCGTATAAGCGGTGTCGTCCCGTCAATCATGTGTATGTTTGGGTTCAATGCTGGAGGTGGCTCGTATTTGCCCAGACAGGGAAGTTTTGTTATTCAGCCCAACGACACCTTTTTCGGTCTGACCGGCCCCGGCGTTGTTAAATCAGTGTTGGGAGAGGATGTTACTCCGGATGAATTGGGCGGACCTAATGTACATAGCCAAACCGGGGTAACGGATTTCGTTGTTCCCGATGAGGTGTCAGCGCTACAAAAAGTAAAAGAGCTGTTGGACTATTTACCATCGAACAATAGCGAGCTGGCTCCTTTTCGCCCAACTTCCGACCCGATAGATCGTAAGACATGGGATATTGATATCCTGCTTAAAAAAGCCTTTAATTCTCCAACGGGATTTAATACTCCGCTGGATATAAGCATTTTAATTCAACAGCTTTGCGATCATGGCGACTATTTTGAAATTCAACCTGAGCGGGCCCGCAATACTATCTGTGCGTTAGGTCGAATGGGTGGCAATGTGATTGGTTTTGTAGCAAACAATTCTGCCGTCGGTTCGGGACAAATTGATATTGACGCTGCCTACAAAAATGCCCGATTTATACGGTTCTGTAATCTTTACAATATTCCAGTGATATTCATGGAAGATACAACCGGGTTTTTACCCGGTCGTGAACAGGAAAGTAACGGGATTGTGCAAGCCGGTAGAGCGATGCTGGACTCGATTGTCGACTTGCGGACACCTCGATTTTTACTTTTAGTAAGAAATGCTTTTGGTGGCGCCTACGCTTCCTATAATAACTACCCAACTGGGGCTGATCTGGTCATTGCACTACCCACGACTCGGTTAGCCGTTATGGGACCATCAGCCGGAGTTGAATTTGTCTATAAAGGGGAGCTCAGAGCCATTCGCGGGTCTGTCGTTAAACGAGTGGCAGCATCTACTGAAGAAAATCAAAGCAACGGCATGAATGTGGCCGACGCGAAAGAGACGGCGGAAGTTGCGGTTGGGAATTGGGTTAAAGAACAAGAAGGGCTGTTAATAAAACGCTACGAGAAAGAGTTAATGAATCCGAATGAAGCGCTAAGCCTAGGATCGATTTCTCAAATAGTTATGCCTAGCGAATTAAGAAAAGTATTAGCTGAAAATATGGCATTGCACTTAGAACATTATACCGCAGCTCCACTAAATGCTGTACAACGTGAATTTTTCTAACCGAATAATATTTTTTGATTACTAACCGTTAAATTTAAAAAGAAGTCTAGGAGATTTATTTGTGTCGCAGGCACCCGATAATTATTACCTGAATAATCCTTTAATTCATAGAGATCGCAATTTAAAAACAGCTGCATCTGAATGGGTTCGAAGTTTCAGTTGTCATGACGTAAAGCCGCTAATCATTTGTCGTGGTCCTATTCGAAAAGAGGCTATGGATGTTTTTGATGAGATGGGAATAGTTGGATATGGTATTTTGTTATCTGAAAAAGATTCTATTACCTACACCAACGCCTTAGCACCTGAGTTGCGTAGTTTGACAGATCCTTCGCGTGTTCACCGTGTTCCTGATTATTCAGGATCTGATAAAGAAGAGCGTCAGCAAAGAATCCAGCAGATTATTCAAATCGCCAAAGATAACGGATATAACTCCATTTTTACCGGTTATGGTTTTATGGCGGAAGATGAAGAAATGGTTAGGTCTATGGAGATGGCCGGACTAAATTTCATTGGTCCCTGCTCGAAAACGGTTCACGATGCGGGTCTTAAAGATGAAGCTAAACGAACAGCGCTAAAGGTTGGAGTGAGTGTAACGCCTGGAGTTGATAATGCGACGACACTGACGGTTCTTTCAAAATACCCAGATTTGGCGTCACTGTCTCAGGTTTGTAAGGAGAATGATCTAGAAATTGACGAGACGATATTTGGAAACTCTGAACTTAGTTTGGAGCAAAAAGCCGAAGAAGTTCTCAATGCTTCGCTGCATAAGGGTGTCGACCTTTTTACAATTGAAGAGTTGGGGCTGGTTTTGGCGGAAACGATTTCCAAACTTTATGAAGGGTGGCCAAGCAATCGCATTCGGCTAAAAGCGATCTCTGGCGGGGGCGGTAAGGGGCAGCGTATTCTCCAGGCGCCAGAAAGTTATCAGGGCTCTGCCGCTGAAAAAATCAAATTGGCCGTCAGTAAAGTTCCTGAGCTCGTGCTTGAAATCCTTAACGAGGTGAAGTGTAATGGTGTCGGTGACAATAAAAATGTCCTAGCAGAATTAAATATCGAGTCGACCAGACACCAGGAAATTCAGGTTGTCGGAAACGGAGACTGGTGTATTACAATGGGTGGTCGTGATTGCTCGTTACAAATGCACGAGCAGAAATTATTAGAGATATCGGTTACAACTGAAGAACTAGTGGGTGCGATTCAAAAAGCCGAAAAAGAAGGAAGAGAATCGGAGCTTGAGACCCTACGTAAAGATCTCATTATTCTCGAAAAAATGGAAGAGGAAGCTTCCCGTTTTGGTCTGGCAGTTGGTTTGGATTCGGTGTCGACTTTTGAGTGCATCGTTGATGGAAGCAGTCATTTTTTCATGGAAATGAATACGCGAATTCAAGTTGAACATCGCGTTACCGAACTGTGTTATAAACTGAAGTTTTGTAATCCTGATAACTCAAGCGAATTTTTTGTGGTCGAGTCACTGGTCGAGGCCATGGTGCTTTTAGCGAGGCACAAAAAGGAATTGCCAAAACCAGACCGTTTGCCTCGTGAAGTTGCTTCAGTTGAAGCGCGCCTAAATGCTACGAATCAAGCTTTACAGCCGCATGCTGGTGGAGTTATCGAACGATGGTCCAACTGTATAGAAGGTGAAGTGCGCGACGATCAGGGTATTAGTATGAGGAACCCTGATACCGATGTGTTTATGAAATACCATTTAGCCGGTGCTTACGATTCAAATATCGCGCTATTGTTGACGGTAGGAGAGACGCGATTAGAGAGCTTTCAACGGCTTGCTGAAGTTATTCGTACCACCAATTTGAGAGGCAAAGACCTTTCGACTAACCTAGAGTTTCACTATGGTTTAATAAACTGGATTGTTGGTCAAAATATTAATGCGCGTCCCAGTACACGATTTATCGTTCCCTATCTGACGGCCGTCGGGCAACTTAAGAATTGCTCAAACGATATAGATTTAAAATTGTCTTATAACCGGATTCGTGGAAAATATCTCGAATCCGCCAGTGACTTAAAGCCTGCATTTATTAAAGTGTTAGATCGTAAGGCAGGGCTTATTCTGCGGCCACTAGAAATCCTGTTTGATAATCCGCATCAATTATCGGGCTGGTTAAGTATTAACAGAAATAATTTTACCAAAGTGGCCGGTAAAATTTCATGGCTTAAAAATCCCGTCGAAGTGCTGGCTGATCTGTATCGTTTTCTAAATATGGATTATGTTGCCGGAAAGCCCGCTGCAAATATGATTTGGAAACACGACGATGAATTGCTACAAACAGCAAACAGTTTCTATAGTAGCTTAAAGGATAGACTTGGTATATTCAGTTTTTCCGATGTGAATACCGCCATAGCCGGAAATACCCCGTCAGGTTTTACCGATGAGAATTGGTCCGCCATACAGTCTGCTCACAAAGGATATCAAACCGGGACAGAGCTGCTTTCTGTATTACTTTTTGTGGCAGAAAAAACAAAATTCTTTGATTTATGTGTCAACGATGATCTAACTATTTCAATTCCGGAAGCGTTGTCAAACACTGAGCTACAGGAGGAAATGGCTAAAATTCTAGCACCGCCGCCAGTTGCAGCGTCTGACGAAATATTATCTGAAAGCGGCGGAATGTTTTATCCGCGCGAGGCTCCTGGAATGGACGTTTTTTTACGGGAAGGAGAACATTTTGATGAAGGTGATCCTTTATATATTATAGAGGTGATGAAAATGTTTAATAAAGTTTATGCACCTTTTTCGGGAACTATTAAACAAATATTAATCGATGGTGATGGTGTTATTGTGAAAAAAGGCCAGCCGATTTTTAAAATCGAACCTGATGAAATCATTGTCATGGAAACGCCGGAACGAGTTAGAGAGCGTAAGCAGCAGTGTACGGAAGAGTTTTTGAGACAAACTTGTTAACGTTTTCTGTATGAGTTTGGTCGCACGAGCGGAACAGACACAAGTTAGACAAGTTAGACAAGTGAATTAATTGTGGAGTATTTATGATAACTGCATTAGACCATATCGCGATCGCAGTGCCGGATTTAGACGCCAGTATCAAGCGATTTATGGAAGATTTCGGTCTGAAATTCGAAGGTAAAGAAGATGTCGCCTCAGCAAAAACATCGACAGCATTTTTTCCGCTGCCGCCCACAAGTATTGAATTGGTGCACCCGCTGAATGGTGAAGGCCCGATTGCCGGATATTTGGAGAAAAAAGGAGGGGGTATCCATCATTTGTGTTTTCGGTCTGATGACATAAACGCAGATGTGGCTATGCTTAAGGACAAAGGATACCAGTTTTTATCAGATGCTCCCTCCAAAGGTGCACATAACTCAATGGTCATATTTATACATCCGAAGTCTTGTGACGGCGTGTTGATTGAATTGAATCAACCTGCCGAAGAACATTAGGTACTTGATAGAGTCTATTCTTCTCAAAGAAATGTTTGAAAGAACGTATCTGCACAACCGATGTGATTGCTGTAACAACGATTGCTGTAACAATGATTACTGTAACAATGATAGGTCTTAACAATGTCTGAATACAAACCGGAACAAGTCAGTGTCGATCAATGGCGGGAATTTGCCACTCAACAGATGAAAGGTACGAGTATCGACTCTTTAACGTGGGAAACCGCAGAAGGTATCGATATAAAATGTCTTTATACTCAGGAAGATATCGCTGATTTGGAATTTACCGACACAATGCCCGGTATCGCTCCGTACATACGGGGACCGCAGGCTACGATGTATGCCGGAAGGCCATGGACTATTCGTCAATACGCAGGATTTTCTACTGCCGAAGAATCAAACGCCTTCTATCGCAATGCATTGGCGTCGGGAGCTCAGGGCGTATCGGTGGCTTTTGACTTAGCCACGCACCGAGGTTACGACTCCGATCATCCCCGGGTTGCCGGTGACGTGGGGAAGGCCGGTGTTGCTATTGACTCAATTGAAGATATGAAGCTATTGTTCGATGGCATCCCTTTAGATAAAGTTTCCGTTTCGATGACTATGAATGGTGCCGTGCTTCCAGTGCTAGCGGGCTATATTGTTGCCGCGGAAGAACAAGGGGTGAGCCACGATCAATTGGCTGGCACGATTCAAAATGATATTTTGAAAGAGTTCATGGTGCGTAATACCTATATTTACCCGCCTGCACCCTCAATGAAGATTATTGGCGATATTATTTCATTCGCTACCGAAAATATGCCCAAGTTCAACACCATTTCGATATCGGGATATCATATTCAGGAAGCTGGCGCAGACGCGTCGCTTGAGCTGGCCTACACGTTGGCAGATGGTAAGGAGTACATTCGAACGGCTATTGCTGCAGGACTCGATATCGATCAATTCGCGCCGCGATTATCGTTCTTTTGGGGTATCGGTATGAACTTCTATATGGAAATAGCGAAGTTGCGAGCCGCACGGTTGTTGTGGGCCGAGATAGTTCACGAGTTCAGCCCGAAAAATCCAAAATCCTCGATGTTGAGAACACACAGTCAAACATCCGGTTGGTCATTAACGGAACAAGACCCGTATAACAATGTGGTTCGAACAACCATTGAAGCGATGGCGTCTGTGTTTGGAGGCACGCAATCGTTGCATACTAATGCTCTGGACGAAGCCATTGCATTGCCAACAGAGTTTTCTTCAAAAATCGCACGCAACACCCAGTTAATTATTCAGGAGGAAACCGGCATAACAAAAGTTATCGATCCTTGGGGCGGTTCCTACATGATGGAAAGCCTAACCAGTGAGATTGCAGATAAAGCCAGGTTATTAATACAAGAAGTCGAAGAAAAAGGTGGCATGGCTAAGGCGATAGAAACCGGTATGCCGAAATTGAGAATTGAAGAGTCAGCGGCAAAAAAACAGGCACGGATAGACCGTGGAGAAGACGTAATTGTTGGCGTGAATAAGTATACGAGCGACGAACAAGACGAAGTCGATATTCTAGAAATTGATAATGATGCAGTGCGAACTTCCCAGATTAATCGTTTGAACTCGATTCGCTCTTCCCGTGATGAAGAAAAGGTTAAAATCGCTTTAGAAGCGATATATCAATGCGCGAAAAGTGGTCAGGGGAATCTGTTAGATCTCGCAGTGAGAGCTACGCGAGCACGCGCCACTGTGGGTGAGATTTCCTATGCGATGGAGCGGGAATTTGGCCGCTATACAGCAAATTCTCAGACCGTATCAGGGGTTTATGGGGCTGTTTACAAGGATGATGAGAGCTGGAAAAATATCAGTATTGATATCGATAAGTTTGTTGAAACCGAAGGTCGCCGCCCACGGATGTTGGTTTGTAAAATGGGGCAAGATGGACATGATCGCGGTGCCAAAGTTATCGCTACGGCTTTTGCTGATGTTGGGTTTGATATCGACTTATCTCCCATGTTTTCTACGCCGGAGGAAGTTGCGAAACAAGCTATCGAGAATGATGTACATGTCGTGGGGGTTTCGTCGCAAGCAGCTGGGCACAAAACATTGATACCTGCGTTATTGAAGGAGCTCAATGACCAAGGCGCAAGTGATATAGTTGTTATTGCGGGTGGAGTTATCCCCAAACAGGACTATGAGTTTTTGTACGAAGCCGGAGTAAAGGGCATTTTCGGCCCAGGTACAAAGATACCTCTTGCTGCGAGGGGAGTCCTCGGCGCTATAAAAGCCAGTAGGGGAGAGTAACCGAGGTTATAATTGTATTCTTCCTAAGAAACTATACTAATCGTAAGTGTTACCGTCTAGGAGTACCATTTTAGCAGTCATGTTAAAGCAGCGTATGTTTGCGCGTCTATTTGACCTGATTGGACCGAATAGACTATCCAGAAACTTTCACAATTTTCAAGAAATGAATAATCTATGCCTTTGATTGATATCGCCAAATTACTAAAAGGAGAGAGACGGTCCTTAGCAAAGGCGATAACGTTGATCGAAAGTAAACTCGCTAGTCACAGGGAAGAATCTCAGCAAATTCTTGAATCAGTACTGCCGTTAACGGGTAACAGTATTCGCATTGGTATTTCAGGAATTCCAGGCGTTGGGAAATCCACTTTCATAGAAACGTTTGGTTTGTTTCTTATATCTCTCGGAAAAAGAGTCGCCGTCCTTGCCGTTGACCCCAGCTCACCCATTGCGGGTGGGTCTATTCTAGGAGATAAGACTCGAATGGAAAAGCTTTCGCGAAGTAATGATGCTTTCATACGTCCTTCGCCGTCAGAAGGGGCTCTCGGTGGTGTCGCACATAAAACTCGTGAAACCATGCTGTTATGCGAAGCCGCAGGCTACGATGTTATTCTCGTTGAAACTGTTGGTGTTGGACAGAGCGAATATGAAGTAGCTAGTATGGTTGATTTCTTCATGGTGCTAATGTTACCCAATGCTGGCGATGAACTGCAGGGAATTAAGAAAGGAATTTTAGAGCTGGCAGATGCCTTGGTTGTAAACAAAGCTGACGGTGATTCGATTAATATGGCGCAGCAAACCAAGCGATATTACGAAAATGCCCTGCATCTATTAAGTCTACGCTCTATCTGGAGCCCAAAGGTTATGACCTGTTCTGCTCAGGAAAAGATGAATATAGCCGAAGTTTGGGACCTTATTTTCACGTTTAATGCCGAAGCAGCAAAATGTGGTTATTTATCAAGTAATCGCTCTCTTCAGAATAAAAATTGGATGAGAAAGCTTCTGTTCGAAATGCTGGAATCAAAGTTAATGAAGAATAGTGACATAAAGCAACAAATGCCCGAGCTTGAAAAGAAAGTTGTCTCTTCAGAAATTACTCCGTATCGCGCCGCTAAGCATATTATCGACTTGTTGTAATAGGCATGGTTGGTCATCAACCCTTCGCTTTGTTAAAATTGTACTATATTTTAATTAGCAGATAGATTCCGCTATATAGCATGTCAATTTAAGAG